>Ga0307509_10000023_pt1:0-237500 | contig 242310 bp, 198 predicted proteins | sample 10_EM_MG_FD_202245 | JGI IMG/M metagenome (GOLD analysis project Ga0307509, IMG submission 202245) | Populus trichocarpa ectomycorrhiza microbial communities from riparian zone in the Pacific Northwest, United States - 10_EM | ecosystem: Host-associated > Plants > Roots >... | reverse complement strand
CAAACCGGCTCTTCGCAAAATGGCTTTCCTGGCATTCACGGCATCCCTCCTGGCTGCCTGCCATCACCAGACACAGCAGGGCACGTCCCTCAAATCCCCGCCACCCCCCGCGGCAGCGCCCACCCCGACCGCCCCCGAAAGCACTGCGGCCGCCGGCGCGGACAGCGCGACAAAAAGCGATGTCACCACCATCGACATTGTCGTCGGTCGCAACGACACACTCGATCGGATCTTCCGCAAGCTGCAGTTGAATCTCACGGACCTGGCGAACTTGCGCGCGCTGCCGGGCATCAAAACCCACATGGACAACCTGCGGCTGGGTGAAACACTCCACATCGTCTATCGCGATGACGAGCTCGACGGCCTCGAGCGCCGGCTGAATGAAGCCGAGACACTGAAAGTTGTACGTGGACCGCAAGGATTACGCGCCGACGTTCTGCAGGATCCGTTGGAAGGACGTACGCGCACGGTGCGGGGAGTCATCGACCGCTCGTTGTTCGAGGCCGTCACCGCGGCCGGCGCACACGATCAAACAGCGGTCAACCTCGCTGACATCTTCCAGTGGGATATCGATTTCGTGCTGGATATTCAGCCTCGCGACTCCTTCGTCGTCACTTACCGCGAGTTGTATCAAAACGGTGTCTATGTGAAGGATGGCCCCGTGTTGGCGGCCGGATTCGTCAACCAGGGACGTTCGTACCATGCCGTGCGTTATGTCGATGCGGAGGGCGCCGCCCGGTACTTCACACCTGACGGCCGCAGCCTTCACAAGGCATTCCTACGCGCACCCGTCGAATTCAGCCGCATCAGCTCCAAGTTCAACAGCGCTCGCTACCACCCGATTCTGAACCTCATCCGCGCACACAAAGGGATCGACTACGCCGCTCCCCAGGGCACGCCGGTCCGCGCAGCGGGCGACGGTCGGCTGACCTACGCGGGCCCCAAGGGGGGCTACGGAAATGTCGTCGAAATAGAACATTCCCGTAACATTACGACGGTCTATGGACATCTCTCCAGGTTTGCAAAAGGCGTGCGCTCAGGCACGCGCGTGACCCAGGGACAGGTCATTGCGTATGTGGGCATGACGGGACTCGCGACTGGTCCGCATTTGCACTACGAATACCGTGTCAACGGTGTCTTTAAGAATCCCCAGACAGTACCATTGCCGGACGCATCCCCGATCGAAGCACGTTTCCGCGAGGATTTCCTCGCGAAATCGGCCCCCTTGTTGGCAACACTCGCCGCCCCCATAGGCCCGGCACTGGTATCGCGTTAATGGACTCACCCGATCTCAAAGCTTCACAACACTACATCAACCGGGAACTGTCGTTTCTCGAGTTCAACCAGCGCGTGTTGGCACAGGCGTTCGATGAGTCGGTACCGTTGCTCGAGCGGCTGCGATTCCTGTGCATCTCCTCCAGCAATCTCGACGAATTCTTCGAAATCCGCGTCGCGGGCCTCAAGCAACTGTTGGAGTTGGGTACGGGCCAGTTCGCCACCGACACCCTGTCGCTGCAGGAGCAGCTCGCCGCGATCCACCAGCGGGCCATGCGCCTGTGCAGCGAGCAGTACCGTTGCCTGAACGACGTTCTCATGCCGGCCCTGCAGAAACAGGGCATTTCGCTGCAGGGACGCGCCGCCTGGAGCCCGGCGGCCGAAAAATGGCTGGAGCGCTATTTCGAGAACGAGATCGAGCCGGTGTTGAGTCCGTTGGGCCTGGATCCCGCGCGCCCCTTTCCGCGGATCCAGAACAAGAGTCTCAACTTCATTGTGCGACTGCGGGGCAAGGATGCTTTCGGACGCGACAGCGAGCACGCGATCGTCCAGGTACCTCGCTCACTGCCGCGCGTCGTGCCAGTGCCCAACGAGGGTTCCGAACGGACGCTGATGTTGTTGTCGGTCATTGTCCGCACATTCGTGCAGAAGTTGTTTGCGGGCATCGAGGTGCTGGGCTGCTACCAGTTCCGCGTCACCCGCAACAGCGACTTGTTCGTCGACGAAGAGGAAATTGACGACTTGCGCAGGGCGCTCGAAGGCGAGCTGGCGCATCGGCGGTACGGCGCTGCCGTCCGCCTGGAAACCTCCATGGACTGTCCCGAGGACATGGCGCAATTCCTGTTGCATCAGTTCGCCCTGACCGATGTGGACATGTACCGCATGCCCGGTCCGGTCAACCTGAACCGGCTCTCGGTGGTCTATGACCTGATCCAGCGGCCGGATCTGAAGTACCCGATTTTCACGCCCGGCCTGCCCAAACGCCTGGCGACCAACAGCGACATGTTCGCGGTCATCCGGCAGAACGACATCCTGTTGCATCATCCCTACCAGAGCTTTGCGCCGGTGATGGATTTCGTCAGGCTGGCCGCCGCGGATCCGCAGGTGCTGGCGATCAAACAGACGTTATATCGCGCCGGAAACGAATCGCCGGTCGTCGACGCGCTGGTTGCGGCGTCGAACGCCGGCAAAGACGTAACAGTCATTGTGGAGCTGCGGGCGCGATTCGATGAAGAAGCCAACATCGAGCTGTCCAACCGGCTGCAGGAAGCTGGTGCCCACGTGATGTATGGCGTCGTCGGCTACAAGACCCACGCCAAAATTACGTTGGTCGTGCGACGTGAGCCGGGCGGCATCCGTCGTTACTGCCACCTGGGTACGGGAAATTACCATCCCAAAACAGCGCGGGCCTACACGGATTACGGCATTTTGACCTGCAATGACGAGATCGGGCAGGACGTGCACGAGTTGTTCCTGCAGCTCACCAGCCTCACCCAGACGCCGAAGTTGAACAAGCTCATCCAGTCGCCGTTCGGCATGCACGATGCCGTCATTTCCAAGCTCGCACGTGAGGCGGAGCATGCCCGGGCGGGCCGTCCGGCACGAGTGATCGCCAAAATGAACGCCCTCGTGGAGCCGCTGGCGATCGAGGCGCTCTATCGGGCCTCCTGCGCCGGCGTCAAAATCGATCTGATCATCCGCGGCGTGTGCGCCCTCCGACCCGGGGTGCCCGGCGTTTCAGAAAACATCACGGTGCGTTCGATCGTGGGACGATTCCTGGAACACTCCCGCGTGTTTCATTTCGAGAATGGCGGTGAGCCGGAAATGTTCTGCGCGAGCGCGGACTGGATGGAGCGCAACTTCTTCCGCCGCGTGGAAGTCGCATTTCCGATTCTGCGTGACACGCATCGTGCGCGGATTTTACGTGACTTGGATTTTTGCGTGCGCGACAACACCCAGGCGTGGGACCTGCAGTCGGACGGCAGCTATAAGCGGGTCGTGCGACGACCGGAGGAGCGCCCGATCAACACCCAGAACGAGCTGTTGGCAATCTACGCAGCGGGCAACAATCCGCTGTTCAGCACCTGACTAACGCCCCCGACTGAATACCCGCAACCGAAACCCGATATCCCGCAGATATTCGGTTTCCTGCTGCAAATCCGCCGAGGTCAGCGGATGATCCTTCAGCCACCGCGCCGGGAATTGCACTTCCAGCGACTTGGGAGTCGCGCTCAGCTCGATCGCCGGCAAGGGTTCAGGGCTGTGCCCCCGATGCAGCAACACCGCCAGGCGCAGCAGCACAACCAGGTACACGGCCTTGCTGTCCCAGGGCGGCACCAGTTCCTCGACCCCTTCGAGATCCAACTTGCGGCGATGGCCACCGACGAGGCGCGCCAACAATCGCTGCTCTTCGCGCGGGAACCCCGGCATATCGGCATTTTCCAGCAGATAAGCACCGTGCCGGTGATAACCGCTGTGGGATACGTCCAAGCCGATCTCGTGCAGGCGCGCAGCCCACTGCAGGGCAAGGTCCGCAAGCGGCGCATCCAACCGCCAGGTTTCCCGTGTTTGATTCAAGAATTCCAACACGGTCGCCTCGACGCGCTCGGCCTGCGTGAGATCGACGTGATAGCGCTTCTGCATGGCGCGCGCAGTGCGATCGCGCGCGTCCTCATTCTTGAAGCGCCCGAGCATGTCGTACAACAGGCCCTCGCGCATCGCACCGTCTGCGATCCGCATCTCCTGGACGCCGAGCACATCGAAAATTTCGGTGAGAATCACAGTGCCGCCCGGAAAGACCGGCCGTCGATCCTCCGTAATGGAAGTCAGCCGCAGCTCACGTGTGTGGCCTGCGTCAACCAGGTACTTGAGCGCCCGCTCCAAGCCCGCGGCCGTGATGGTGAGACTCTGCGGCTCGAGCTCGCGAATCGCATCGCCAATGGCTCTCACGGTCCCGGAGCTGCCCGCACAGTGCTCCCAACCTCGCCGGCGAAACGCTGCCTGCACGGGTTCGAGCTCCAGGCGTGCCGCCATCCGTGCACGCTCGATGCGCTTCTCCGAGATTTTGCCGTCCCGGAAGAATCGCTCACTGAGCGACACGCATCCCATCTGCAGACTTTCCAACTCGAGTGGAGTGAGTCCGTCCCCAATAATGAGCTCGGTACTCCCACCGCCGATGTCGGCAACCAGTCGCCGCCCAGGCTCGCTCGGCATGGTATGCGCCACACCCGAATAAATGAGGCGCGCCTCTTCCATACCCGAGATGATTTCGATTGGATGCCCGAGAGCTTCGCGGGCGCGCTCCAGGAATGCCTGCTTGCGGTGAGCGACCCGCAACGCGTTGGTGCCCACTACGCGAACGCTATCCGCGTGCATGTCGCGCAGTCGCTGACCGAAGCGTTGCAGACAGGCGATAGCGCGTGCGGCGACCTCTTTGTCGATACGACCGTTGTCTTCTACGCCCGCCGCCAGTCGAACCATCTCGCGCAGGCGATCGATGATGACGAGTTGGCCATGCGAGTAGCGGGCAACGACCATGTGGAAGCTGTTCGACCCGAGGTCGACAGCGGCCAGGACGTCAGGGACGGCGCGAGAACTATTGTTTTGGGCAGGCTGGGCCGGACGGGCCGAGACAGCAGAGCTCACTCAGTACGTCGCTATCAGGCTGTGAACGACGATCCGCACCCGCAGGTCGTGGTGGCATTCGGATTACGGATCACGAACTGCGCACCTTCCAGGCCCTCGCGATAGTCGATCTCAGCGCCCGTAAGGTACTGGACACTCATCGGATCGACCAGGAGCTTCACGCCGAGGTTCTCGACGCAGGTATCACCGTCCTGCACCACCTCGTCGAATTCGAATCCGTACTGCAATCCCGAGCAGCCACCACCCTGCACGAATACGCGCAGCATGAGATTCGGGTTGCCTTCACCACGAATGAGATCGCCCACCTTGCGCGCCGCTGCGTCCGTGAACTGGAGCGTCGGGGTATCAAAGACGGCTTCGGCTGTAGTACTCATCGGGGAGGCCTCATCGGTCAATTAAAATCAGTCTATCACGTCGATCCGGCGCCCTCGGGGACGGGGTCGACCGCCTTCTCGGAAATACGGGTCAACTTACCCATGATCTGCGCGCCCAGCGTCATTTCAATGACACCGTAATAAACGTTCCCTTGAACGCGTGCCGTGGCACCCATAACGACGCGGTCCCGGGCCACGATATCACCGCGGACCGTTCCATTTAACATAACGTTACCTGCCTCGACGTTGCCCTCAATGGCTCCGGTCTCGCTGATGGACAAGCTGGAGCCCTCGACCGGGGTGGCCCGGACGTTCCCCGCGATGGTTCCGTCGAGGTGCAAACCGCCCTCGAACTCGAGGTCACCATGCACGCGCGACGCCTTCCCGATGAGGGTATCTATGCGCGCTTGTTTGCTGTCTCGGCTAAACATGGCGGATTGGCTCGGGATTAGGACGCATCGACGCTCCAGGGGAATGATTGGCTCGCAGGCGCAACATCCTTCTTACTCGAGCGGACTTCCGCCGCCACCTTCTCCGGCTGGAATCCAGCCGGCAGCACGACTTCCTGGTCGAGATTCTCAAAGTAACGGAAGTTGAAGGGTAACTCCTTCTGCTTGCCTGGGGAGAGAGCGGGCAGATCGAGTGTGGTCGCTTTCCCATCGGTCGTCGCGCCATCAATGCTCAAGCCAACGCTACCGATTGCGACGCTGTCCGGACGGACCGTGCGGACGAGCGAGATGTGGAGGATGAAATGCTGCGGCTTGGCGCCAGCGGCGATGTGCAGTTGCTGCACCTTGACGCCGACGGCTGAGGCCCCCTGAGCAACAATTCCGCGATAGAAAGCGAGCTCCTGGGTCTGGCGGGCAACCTGCGCCTGCAAATCACCGATTGTCCGAGTGACCTCAGCCTGCTCGCGCGCACGCCCGATCCGAATGGTATCCAGCTCCGCCAACTGCGTCCGCAACTCGCGATTGGATTTCCCCAGCCGCTCGATCACAACCTCCAGCTCGGTGCGCTGCTGCGCCGCTTCCAATCGGTCGTAGCCAGCGTTGAAACGTCCCAACTCATAGACGATGTACAGGGCAAACGCCGCAAGCAGAGCGACCACTGCCAGGATGATCAGACGGCGAGAGGGCGAATGCGCACGAATGACGAGGCTGGGTCTTCCGTCGGAGCTGCGCATGGGTGCGAAAGAGAGACCCGCTGAGCCCGTCAGTCAATCGACGCGGTCGCGGATCGCGCCGGTTTCAGCGCGCCGGCCGCGGTTTCCGCCCACCACGAAGGATGTGGCGGAGGTCCCTCGGGAAACGCGAGCGGTGCAAGCTCCGTCAACGCCCGCACGTACACAGCCCGCTTGAAATAAATGACCTCGCGCACCGGCTCCCAGAAATTGACCCAACGGTATTGATCGAACTCGGGCTCGGGCGTACGCCCGAAATCGAATTGCACCTCGTCCTTTTTCAGACGCAACAAAAACCACCTTTGCTTCTGTCCGATACACATCGGATGCCGGTTGCGACGTACGTACTTCGCCGGCAGCCGATAACGCAGCCATCGCGTGGTCTGCCCGATCAGATCGACGTCAGATGGCGACAGTCCGATCTCTTCGTGCAGCTCCCTGTAGGCCGCCTGTTCGAGGCTCTCACCCGCGAGAACACCACCCTGAGGAAACTGCCAGCCCCGGCCCCCAACCTGGCGGCCGAGAAAAGCGTCTCCAGCGCCGCGCATCAGGACGATGCCGACGTTAGCGCGAAACCCGTCCGAGTCGATGACGTCGCTCATGAGTTGCGTTTGCCCTGAGGCATCTGAGTCTGCCACAAGGTCTACGTATGCGGGATGATACGGGTCGTGAAACACGCAGCACTCGACATTGGCCGCTTGAGAGGCCTCGCGCTCTTGCTGGCCCTGGCCGTGGCTGTCTGCTGTGCGTCACTGCTCAACGGGGGTTCGGGAATCACTGGCCGGCAAGCCATGGCCGCCCTGCTGGGAGCCGGGGATGAGGCGGCCCGCAGCGTGATGATGGAAGTGCGGCTGCCCCGGCTGCTTGCGGCTTTCGGCGTGGGTGGGCTGCTCGCTCTGGCCGGTGTTTTGCTGCAGGCCCTGTTCCGCAATCCGCTTGCGGATTCGTATGTGCTCGGTGTGTCGGGGGGTGCTGCGGTGGGTGCTTTGCTGGCAATGATTGCCGGCGCGGCTGCGGTTGGCGTTCAGTCCGCTGCCATCGCCGGGGCAGTAGCCGCTGTCGCGTTCGTGTATCTGCTCGCCCGCGGAGGTGGAACCTCACGCCTGCTGTTGACGGGTGTGGTGACCGCGAGCGCCTGCGGCGCGTTCGTCAGCGTCTTACTCGCCTTGGCCGATTCTGGAAGATTGCGCGGCATGGTGTTCTGGCTGGCCGGCGACCTCGGGTGGGCACTGAGTCCTTGGAGCAGCTTGCTGGCAGCGATGTTTGCCGCGGGTCTGGCACTGCTGATTGCGCGGCCACTCAACGTTCTGGCCGCCGGTGAACTACGCGCACGTAGCGTCGGTTTGCAGATTGAAGTGTGGCGCGTAGTTCTATTTCTCGCCTGCGCGACACTGACAGCGATTGCGGTGATCAGTGCCGGGACTGTTGGATTCGTCGGACTGATCACGCCGCATGCCATCCGACTTTCATTCCGTACCAGCGACCACCGCGTGGTTGCCCCCGCCTCCGTCATTCTGGGAGGGACGATCCTGGCCGCCGCGGATCTGGTCGCGCGAACGGTCGCGAGTCCACGCCAACTGCCCGTGGGAGCCATCATGGCGTTGGTTGGAGCACCGGTCTTCATCGCGCTGTTACGCGGACGTGGCAACGGCGGCCGGGTGTTCTAGCTGACCAATGTCTGCGAGTTCTCGACGCGATTGCGACCTGCGCTCTTCGCCCGATACAGCGCAGCGTCGGCCTCGGAGATCAGCTTCTCCGCAAGCTCACTGAAGTCCCGCGCGCCCTCGGAGGAGGGGCATGCGGAGGCAACGCCAATTGACAACGTGACAGTCTCGGCGCGCTGACTTCCCACGACAATGGGTTTGCCGCGTACAGCCTCCAATACGCGGCCGGCCACCTTCTCGCCATCCGCGAGCGTGCCGTGAGGCAACACTATCGCGAATTCATCGCCGCCGAAACGCGCACCGGTATCACTCAGACGCATTTCGTCATCGATTCTCTGTGCGACTTCACGCAGAACGGCGTCACCCGCCAGATGTCCGTACTCGTCATTGATGCGCTTGAAGTGATCAACGTCGATCATCAAGCACGCGATGGGCTGGTGATCGCGCTGCGCTCTCGCCAACTCCTCGCACAAGCGCGCGTGCAAATAACGGCGATTGTGGAAACCCGTCAGAAAGTCAGTGAGTCCGCTGCGCACCAATCGCGCACGATTCACGGCATTTTCCAGGCAGATCGCCGCGACGACACCCAGGTGAGCGAGAAAATCAGTGGCGAGCTCACGATTGAAGCGGAAGCGATCCACACTGGAGAAGACCAGCACACCATCGAGCTGTCCGCTGCGGCGTAACGGGATCAGCGCCAGGCTGCCGTTCTGACGCGACTTCGGCACCAACAACTCATGATCCACCATGCGGAACGGACCGAGCCACGGTCGCTCCAGATTCCCCAGGCGCGGCGCGATGGTAACCAACACATCTACGAACTGGACTTCCGACAACTCCTCCAGCAGGAAGCCATCGCCGGCGAGCAGGTGCCGGATCTCGTGATTGGGGTCGTGCAGAATCAGCGTGACCGCATCGAGCTGATACGAAGTACGCAACCCGTGAATCAGCCGCTCCAACAGTTGCGCCAGCGAGCCGGCGCGCAGCAACTCGAGCTCGCGCTCCTGCGTTTTGCGCAGCAGGGCATCGTTGCGACTGACCTCCTCCGTAAGCTCGGTCAAACGAGCTTGCAGCGTACGCACTTCCGCGTTCAGCTCATTGACACGCTCGGCAGCCGGAGTGTTATGTCGCGAATCTGAGGTACGGCGCATGTTGGATCAGGCGCGTCGCTCCGCAACGCTCCGTCGGTCTTCGAGGTAGTCGCGCCCCTGGCGCATCAAGGCCACGAAGGCATCATGATCCCGCGCAATGACAGCCGTACGAATTCGCTCCACGGCCTTCGACAAGGCTTCGAGCGATTCGGCACCGTAATCATTCAGGCTTTGGATTTCGTAATACAGCTCCGGGCTCTCCTGCGCCACGCGACTCGCAACGTCGAGCTGCGAATCGAACGTCGTGCTCGACATGCGAGCCAGCTTCGGCGCCGCCTCGCCGCTCTCGGCCAGCGCGGTGAAGAACGCGATGTTCAAAGCGTGTGACAGCCCGAGGACGTACGCGATCAGCCGATCGTGGTCATCGAGACTCATGACCACTTGCTCAGCCATCGTCGGGGAGAACAACTCACGTGCAGCAGTGAGCGCCTCGGGGGAGCCCAAATCTACGAAGACCACGTGCCGACCGGAGAGCAGCTCTGTATCTGGACCGAACATCGGGTGCACGGACGTGACCTTGCAGCCATGCGATTTCAGCGCAAGCAGCCCCGCGCGCAGCGGAGACTTCAATGAGCCCACGTCGAATATGACGCCCGTAGGCCGGCGAAGCGCAAGCTCGCGGAGGATGGCGTCAGTGACACCCAAGGGTGTCGACAACACTATGTAGTCGTGCTTCAAATCGGTCTTACGCCAATCGTCCACACGCGAGACGCCGGCTGGGACTGGACCTGGATCGGCAATCTCCACAGTGAAGCCTTGAGAGCTCAGGAACTCCACAAACCAGCGGCCCATCTTGCCACCACCGCCAATCACGAGGACTCGTCGGCCGGAACCCGTGCCCTTGGCCACGACGCTGGCCTGCTCCTGTGTAGTGAGCGACGAACGAATCAGCAAGCGAAGCAGGTCCTCCGCCAGAGCTGGCGATACGCCGAGTTCCGCTGCCATGGTGCGGACGCCGAGGATGACCTCTCGCTCGCGCTCATAGTCGCGCGTTGGATAACCCGTCGAACGCTTCACGCGGGCGACCTCTCCGCTGACGCGCTTGCGCTCCGCAACAAGGGTGATGAGCTGACGATCAATGTCAGTCACTCGCTGGCGTAGGGCCTCCAGCGTCACATCATCGGTCGCCATGGCATACAGGGCCTCTTCAGTAGGTGAACACCATTTAATCGGGTGGTTTACGATTACGCAATGAGCTATCACACAGAGCTTTTGCCCGATCCGCTGCCTGCGGAGCCCCTCGAAGTCGTCAGCCGCTGGCTGGCCGACAGCTGGCAGCTTCGTCAGCAGCCGAATCCGAATTCCATGGTCGTCGCGACCGTCGGTCCCGATGGACATCCCTCTGCGCGCGTCGTCCTGTGCAAGGAAATCGTCCCGAAGCCGGGATACCTGGTGTTCTTCACCAATTACCTGTCGAGCAAGGGTAGACAGCTCACGGAAAACCCGCGAGCAGCGGCCGTCATGCATTGGGACACCCTGCGTCGACAGGTACGGGTCGAAGGGCCCGTCGTGAAGTCCCCCGACGCCGACAGCGACGCCTATTTCGCGTCAAGGCCCTGGCAAAGCCGGCTGGGAGCCTGGGCCAGCGCGCAGAGCGAACCCATTAGTTCACGACAAGAACTGCAGGCCGCCGTAGCGAAAGCCGCCCAGCGGTTCGGAACGCCCGTGCCTGACTCCGCTTCGGATCAGTCGGGCGACAATATCGTCGTACCACGACCTCCCCATTGGGGAGGATTCCGCCTTTGGGCCGACAGCGTGGAGTTGTGGGTGGAAGGCGAGGGTCGTATACATGACCGTGCACGCTGGACGCGTAAACTGACCGAAGCGTCGGACGGCGCTATTCACGCAGGACCGTGGACAACCACACGCCTGCAGCCCTAAGTCGTCATCGTGTGGCGGAATCTTCGCATAGCGATACTGTTGCTCGTGCTGCTCTGGGCTGCGGGCCACACGTGGCTCGACCGTGTGGCCAGCACCCGTTGGAAGGAGCCGCTCTGGGTCGGTATTTTTCCGATCAATGCCGACGGCAGCCCGGAGGCGGCGAGTTACATCGAGGGTTTGCAGACCCAGGAATTTGGGGACATCGAAGACTTCATTGCGCGTGAGGCCCATCGCTACGGGAAGAACCTGACCGAACCCGTACATATCGAGCTCTATCCGTCGCTGAAGGAATTACCACCGCAACTCGAGCGGGGCGCCGGGATGTTGGATACGGCCTGGTGGAGCCTGAAGATGCGGTGGTTCGCCTGGCATGCGGTCGACATCAGGGGCCGCGCGCCACCGCGGATCCGGATGTTCGTGCTCTATCACAATCCCTCGACCTTGCAGACGGTCCCGGATTCGCACGGCCTGCAGAAGGGCTTGATAGGAGTGGTGCATGTGTTTGCCCAGCGGAGTATGGCGGGCAGCAACAGCATCATTATTGCGCACGAGTTCCTGCACACAGTGGGAGCCAGCGACAAGTATCATCCCGGCAGTGGTCTGCCGCTGTTTCCCATCGGGTTCGCGGAACCGGACCGGCAACCGCTCTATCCTCAACCGAAGGCGGAAATCATGGCGGGCCAACGGCCTCTCACAGCCCAGGAGGCGGAGCTTCCCTCCTCCCTGAATGCTGTTGTGGTCGGACCCGCCACTGCCTTGGAAATCCGCTGGACACGACAGTGACCGCAACGCCCCCGCCGGCCGCCAGGCCACCGCTGGTCGCCAAGGACGTTGCGGTTCGAGTGGGCACACGGGAGCTTTTGAGCGATCTGACGGTTGAATTCAACGCAGGTGAGTTTGTTGCCGTTCTTGGACGCAACGGCTGCGGCAAGACACTCACTCTGCACACGCTTGCCGGGCTGCGCGAACCGGCCCGCGGCACGGTCCTGGTGGACGGAACGCCATTCAACCAACATAACAGGCGCAGGGTTGCACGGCGCCTGGGGTTGCTGGCGCAGGACCTCGAAGACGGGTTTGTGACGAGCTCGCTGGAGGCCGTACTGATTGGGCGCCACCCCCATCTGGCCTTCTGGCAGTGGGAATCGGCTGAGGACGACGAGCTGGCCCGAATGGCGTTGGCCGCCGTCGATCTTGCGGACTTTGCCGATCGTCGCACCGACACGATGTCTGGAGGTGAGCAACGGCGAGTAGCCATTGCGGCGTTGCTAGCGCAGGCGCCCGGGATTTACCTGCTGGATGAGCCGACAAACCACCTGGACCCGCATCATCAATTGGCGGTGCTCAATTTGTTTCGCGAGCTGGCGCGGAGTGGCAGCACCGTAATTGCTACGCTCCACGATCCTACGCTGGCAGCGCGGTTTGCGGATCGCGCGCTGTTGCTGTTTGGAGATGGGAGGTGGGCGATAGGTGCGGCCAGCGACACTATCTCAGCGGAGAGTCTCGAGGCGCTGTACCTGACCCCTATGCTGGAGGTGCAGCAGGAGGGGAGGCGGATTTTTGTGCCGCGGTGATGCGCCGCCGTCAGCTAAACCCTAGCTGAGCTTGCACCGTCTCGTGCAACGCCCCGTTCGTCGCCAGCACTGTTGTCGTATTCAACCCCACCGCACCACCACGCAGGTCAGTGAACGTCCCACCAGCCTCACGCACAATAACCGTGAGCGCAGCCACATCGAGGATGTGCACATCGGACTCAATCACCACATCGAGCGACCCGCGTGCAAGCAAGTGATAGTGCACGAAGTCGCCATAGCCGCGCACGCGATTGACCCGGCCCACAAGATCACCGAACCGGCTCCACGCGGGTGAGCGGGCCAAGGTCTTGAGGTTGCCCGTCGAGACAATGCTGCCCGCGAGGTCGCTCACCCGGCTGACGCGTATTGGCTGGCCGTTCAGGAAAGCGCCACCGCCCTCCTCGGCCCAAGCCAGCTCGCCGTAGGCGGGCGCGCTCGAGACACCCAGCACGAATCGCCCTTCGCGCATCAGGGCAATCTGCGTCGAAAAGAACGGGCACTCGCGCACGAACGACTTGGTGCCGTCGATGGGATCGACCAGCCAGACGCTCTGCGCATCGATAGCATGCTGGCCGGTCTCTTCTCCGTAGAAGCCGTAGCTCGGAAATCGCTCGGTCAATACCGCTCTGATGGCCTCCTCAGCGCGAACGTCCGCCTCCGTCACCGGTGTGGCGTCTGCCTTGGTAGTTATCTGCAGATTCTTCTGATACAGAGCGCGGATCACCGTTGCGGCCGCTTCCGCCGCCTCTCGCGCCGCTTCGAGCTCTTTTGATGGCATGTCTGGCAATATCCGATACCCACGCTGGGAGAGAGATGATGGGCAACCGCCTCAGCAAAATCTATACGCGGACCGGCGACGACGGCTCAACGGGCCTCGGTGACGGCACGCGCGTTCCAAAAGACGGCGAACGCGTCGAGGCATACGGAACCGTCGATGAGCTCAACAGCTCGATTGGCGTGCTATTGGCAGTTCCCGGCTTGCCGGACGCGGTGAACGCCTGTCTGACCGAGGTCCAACACGAGCTGTTCGATATGGGCGGCGAGCTGTGCATCCCCGGGCATCACGTCATCTCTCCCGAGCACATCACGCGACTCGAGCAAGCGCTCGATGGATTCAATGATCCGTTGCCGCCGCTGAAGGAATTCATTCTGCCGGGCGGGGGTCCTGCCGCGGCGGCGTGCCATCTCGCACGCACAATCGCCCGACGCGCCGAGCGCCGGGTCCTGACACTCTCACGGGTGGAGACTGTCAGTCCCGAAGTGGTGAAGTATTTGAATCGCCTCTCAGATCTGCTGTTCGTACTCGCGCGCGTATTGGCGAGGCATGAGCGTGGCACAGAAGTACTGTGGCGCCACAACAGGACGAAGCCGGTCTAACGCTTGCGCCGCTCGCGACCGCGACCCTGCGCTCGCAGAAGCGACCGCCACCGCTCCCAGTCAAACGTCGACCACGGATCTGTCTTGCGTCCAGGTGCAATGTCGCTGTGACCCACTATGTGATCGACTGACAGCGACGGATACGTTTCGAGCAACGCCCCCACCAATGCCGCAAGTTGGTCGTATTGAGGGTCGGTGTACGGAATGCTATCCGTGCCTTCCAGCTCGATGCCAACCGAAAAGTCATTGCACCCCGCACGTCCGCGATAGTGCGACTGACCCGCGTGCCAGGCTCGTTGACCGAACGGCACGTACTGCACGATCGTCCCGTCCCGGCGGATAACCACGTGAGCCGAAGCACGAAGACGGACGAGCTCCTGGAAAAACGGATGGGCATCCGGCGGCAGGTTGCCGGTGAACAGGCGATCGATCCACGGTCCGCCAAATTCTCCGGGAGGCAGACTGATTCCGTGCACCACAATCAGCTCGGGCAGCACGCCGGTCGGGCGGGCATCGAAATTCGACGTCAGTACTTGCCTTACACCGACTACCAAGCCGGTCGCGGGCTCGATTTTCAAGGGTAATTGCATTCTGGGACGATCATGCCACAGCTGTGGCGCGCCGAACGCTCAAGCAGACGAGGCATGGGCCAGCGGTCGCAGCTTGAGCCGCCCGAAGCCTGGCGTCTTTGCGAACGCAGCAAGATATCGATCCGCGGCACCCTCCCACGAGAAGCTGGCTTCCACGCGGGCCCGGGCGGCCAGATGCATCGCCTGCAACCGTTGCGGATTCTCAAAAGCATCCTGCACGCAACCCGCCAAAGCGACCGGATCACCCGGAGTAAACAAGTAACCGATATCCGGCGTCACCATGTCGGGAATCCCGCCGGTGTTGCTACCAATGACCGGTGTCCCCATTGCCAATGCCTCGAGCACCACGAGACCCTGGGGCTCCAGACGGGACGGGACTACCGCAACATCAGCCGCCGCGATGTATTGCCTGAAGCGGTTCTCGCGATTGTTGATGAAGCCCAGGAAGCTGACCGGCAGGCCTCGGGCCGCCGCCATCATTGAGCGCGCGTACGGATCGACGTAGGTGTCCCGGCCATCGAACGACCCACTCAATGAGCCGATGAGAATCACCCTGAGGTTGGGGATTTTCCCAGCCAATTTCCGGACCGCCGACAACAGCACATCGATCCCTTTGACGTGCGCAATACGGCCTGTGAATACGAGAACGAAATCTTCCGGGGCGATATTCAACGCCTCACGGGCGGCGGACTTGTCCAGCGGACACCATGAACTGAAATCCACACCATTCGGGATCGTTACGACCGGAGCGGCGGGCATCGCATTCTTCAAATAACTACCGAGACCAACGGTCAGGGAGGCGCGGCGTATCACCGCACGTTCAATCGACGTAACACAGTGCGCATAGAGGCGACCTCGCCACGTCGGCTTGCGCTTCTGTTCACCACCAACGCCAGCACCGGATCCGTTCTGCGGCAGACTCCAGACAGGTGTGTGTGCCGTGTAGGTGCCACGGATACCTTGCATGCGCTGCAACAGGAATCCCAGCTCCGGCGAATGCATGTGCAGGACATTGGTCTCGGCCAGATCAATGCGTGTCGGCAGTTGGCGCGCGAAACGATAATTTCGCCACCAGGTTTGATACAGCTCACCGAGACGGCTCGGCGCCGCATCCGACGCAAGTCGCGACGGCGGCGGCTCCAGCTCGATGACCTGGATGGCAGGATGCAGCAGCGCGCGGCGTCCGTCGCTTTTGAAATCAACAAGCGTGACTTCGTGGCCGCGCGCCGCGAAGCGATTCGACAGCTCGCAGGTGACTGTGGAGACCGGTCCCATGAGCGAGGTGCCGACCGTACCGCTCGTTGCTACCTCGATTATTTTCATTTTCTTCGCCCATCATGGTCGCTTCGCCGCGCCAAAAACAGGTATGCACTTCACGCTTTCAACATCCTTTCCGCGGTGCGGATTCACCGCGGGTACCATGCGAAGACAACAAATCTTACAACGCAGACCGCTGAACATAATCCAACGGATGACCATGCCGCGCCGATTACTCATGCTCGCTCTGGACAGCATTGACTGGTTTCTGGTCAACGAGTGGGCCGCCGCAGGACATCTGCCGGTCCTGCGCCAGCTGCTGCAGGACTCCCAGCAACTGATCTGTGGCGAGTCCAATCGCGCCATGCCCGGTTCTGTGTGGACGGACATTGCGACCGGCGTGTCGGCCGGGACGCATGGCTACGTCGACCTGACCCATCTGACTCCCAACAGCTATCGTTTCGAGCACATCGACTCCAGCCGGCTGTCCGCCGTGCCCTTCTACAAGGTATTGAGCGATGCCGGGATCCGGTGCGCCATTGTCGACTTTCCCATTGACTACGTGCTTGCGGATTTCAACGGGCTGCAGATCGTCGACTGGGGCACTGAATTCAAGCTGGGACGCTTCGGCACCAGCCCGGCGAAGCTGGCCGGCGAGCTCGGCGCAACCTACGGCAGCCATCCGCTGACCGACTACGACCGCACGAGCCTGGGACTGTCCGACCTGCTCGAACTCAAGCACAAACTCACGCGTGGCATCGAGGTGAAGCGGCGCTTTGCGCTCGACCTGTTGCGCCGGCGCGAGCATGACTTCGTTTTCTATAATTTCGCCGAGCTGCACAAGGCGGGACACTTCTTCTGGAAGTTCCATGATCGGCAACACCCGGACTTCACCAGCGCCGAGCCCCAACTGAGCGAGGCGCTGCGCGAGATCTACCAGGTCATGGATCGCGCGATCGGCTCAGTGCTGGAACAACTCGGCAGTGACGATGACCTGGTGCTCGTCACGGACCGGGGCATGTTTGCCGAGTATCGCGGCGATCACCTGGTAGAGCGGATCCTGGTCCAACTCCAGCTTGCGGCCCCACGCGGGCGATCGCACGAGAAAGTCGAAGAGTCCTGGCGAAAACGCGTGCTCGCCGCTCGCGGTACCCGCCAGGCATTGCGATTCATTGGGCAGAAGGTGCTCCCGGAGTCGGTGCGCCTGGCCCTGCTGCCGTTTCATCGCGCCGCCATTGGCGAGTCGGCGCCCCTCGACTGGCGCAAGACCCAGGTGTTTGCCATCCCGGCGGTGGGTAACACTCACCTGCGGATCAATGTGGCCGGCCGTGACCCGCTTGGCATTGTTTCGCCCGGCGCGCAGTTCCAGAGCCTGTTGTCGGAAACCGCAGCGCACTTTCGTGCGCTCATCAATCCCGCGACGGGCGAGCGAGCGGTACAGGACATCTACTTTCCATCCACGCAGCTTCACGGACCCCGATCGTCGGAGTTGCCTGACATTGCCGTTGTCTGGAACCCGAATTCTCCAATCAACGCACTGTCCTCGCAGGCCATCGGCACGATCAGCGGACGGCCGCCCGAGGGACGTACCGGCAATCACAGGCCGGATGGCTTCGCTCTGTTCCGCGGCCCATCCTATGCAGGGCGGGGGCGCATCGTGGACGGTGACCCGCGGCAAATTGCACCGGCAATCCTCCAGCATTTCGGCCTCGCGCCGCCCGCTCACTACGAGAAAGAAGCGCCGACGTTCGCCGCACTCCCCAGTCGCTGGCAAGCCGCTTAGATAAGAACCGGCACGATCGTGCCACAATCGCGGGCATGACCACCGCGAACGCTCCCTACGTCAAGAGAGACCTGGCGCACGTCTGGCACCCGTGCACGCAGATGAAGGACCACGAGGACCTGCCGCTCATCCCGGTCCGCCGCGCCCAGGGCGTCTGGCTCGAGGATTTCGACGGCCGCCGCTACCTCGACTGCATCAGTTCCTGGTGGGTAAACCTGTTTGGTCACTGCAATCCGCGCATCAACGCCGCGGTGCGCAATCAACTGGAGAAGCTGGAGCACGTCATTCTCGCCGGCTTCACTCACGAGCCGGTAATCGAGCTTTCCGAAGCGCTGGTGCGCGTGTTGCCTCAGGGCCTCACGCACTGCTTCTACGCGGATAACGGATCGTCGGCAGTCGAAGTTGCCGTGAAAATGAGCTTCCACTACTGGCGCAACGTCGGGCGCCCGGGAAAGCGCCGGTTCATCACGTTGTCCAACAGTTATCACGGCGAGACACTGGGTGCGCTCGCCGTCGGCAATGTCGAGCTGTACAAGGACATCTACAAGCCACTGCTGATGGATGTCATCACCGTGCCTTCGCCAGATTGTTTCGAGCGGGAAGCCGGTGAGAGTTGGGCGGATTACTCGCGCCGCAAGTTTGCCGACATGGAAGCGGCATTGGCGCGATATGCCAATGAAACCGCCGCAGTCATAGTGGAACCGCTGGTGCAATGCGCAGCCGGCATGCGGATGTACGATCCGGTGTACCTGGAGTTGCTTCGCGACGCCTGCAACCGCCACGGCGTTCATCTGATTGCGGACGAAATTGCGGTTGGATTTGGACGCACCGGTACGCTGTTCGCATGCGAGCAGGCCGGCATCCGCCCTGACTTCGTGTGCCTGTCGAAAGGACTGACATCCGGTTATCTGCCGCTCTCGGCGGTTGTCACGACCGCGGATGTCTACGCCGCTTTCTACGACGAGTACGTCAAGCTCAATGCGTTTCTCCATTCGCACAGCTTTACGGGCAATCCGCTCGCCTGCGCGGCTGCCGTGGAGACCTTGCGGATTTTCGAATCCGACCACGTCCTCGAACATAACCGCGCGCTCTCGCAACTCATGGGCAAGCTGACACAGGACCTCCAGGATCATCCGCACGTGGCCGAGGTTCGCCAGCGAGGCATGATCCTGGCCATCGAGCTCGTTCGCGACAAGGCCCGTCGTGTACCGTATCCGTGGCAGGAAAGGCGTGGCATGCGCGTGTATCGACATGCGCTGGAACGCGGGTTGCTGCTTCGCCCTATCGGCACGGTGATCTACTTCATGCCACCTTATGTAGTCTCGCCTGAGGAAATCGAGTTGATGGTCACGGTTGCCCGTGAAGGAATCGAGCTGGCTACATGCGACTGACACGCGTCTACGTCGATGCGGACTTGCAGGCTGGTCAGCGCCTCACGATCGAGGGGAGCGCGGGGAACCACGTTGCCCGGGTGCTCCGGCTGCGGGTGGGAGAGTCGGTCACTCTGTTCAACGGGCAGGGTGGCGAGTACGCTGCCTCTATCGAGGAAATTCGCCGCGATACAGTGATGGTCACTGTACAGGAGCGACGCGCCCTGGAGCGGGAATCGCCCTGTCAGATTGTGCTCGCCCAGGGCATCTCACGCGGTGAGCGGATGGACTGGGTCGTCCAGAAAGCCACCGAGCTGGGCGTCGCGCGCATTGCGCCCTTGTTCACCGAGCGTAGTGTCGTTCATCTGGATGACAAACAGGCCGCCCGCAAGGTGCAACACTGGCGCGCGATCGCAATCGCAGCCTGCGAGCAAAGTGGCCGCAACCGGGTACCGGAAATCGCGCAGCCCGTGGGCTTGTATGATCTGCTGGAGCAGGCAAGCGCCCCTCGCGGGGCCGCGTTGCTGCTCTCGCCGGGCGCAGCCCTGCGGATTGCGGACATTGCGCCTGATGAGGCGGGCGTCACTGTGTTGATCGGACCGGAAGGCGGCCTGGCCGACCTCGAGCAGGAGACTGCGGTCAAGTCAGGTTTTACGCCGGTTCGACTCGGACCTCGGGTGCTACGCACGGAAACGGCAGCAGTCTGCGCTCTGACTCTGCTCCAGCAGAAATTCGGGGACCTGTGAAGACATGAAATACGTCGTCATCAGTGTACTGGCCCTCATCCTGGGCGGTTTGATCGGCCGGGCCATCTGGAGTGAAAAGAAGGAACAGCCGGTCGACCCGGTTGTGGTGATTGTTACTCAACTGAAGACCCATGCGATTGTTGCGCACGAACGGCAGTTGGCAATCTGGTATCGCGCCTGTCCCTCCGTTTGGGGCAAGACGCCGCAAATGTTCGTCGCCTGGCCAGCCAAGCTCACTTATGAGCTCGAGTTGAATGATGTGCAGGTCACGCGCGTCGGGACCGTGATCAAGGTGCGGACCGCCGCGATTCATCCCAACGAGCCGGCGGTGCCGACGGATTTCATGGACTACCTGTCCACGACCTCGATCTTCACGTTTGCGAACGAGCAGGAGCTGATCAATCACGAGATCGCCAAGGCTTCCCCCATCGCCCGCTATCTGACCACCTACTTCCTGGCTCGCGATCCTTCCTTACAAGGGGATTTTGCCGACGAGGTGCAACGGCTCGTTGAGCACCTGGCCTCCGCGTTGAACGTACCGGTGACCAAAGTTGAAGTGGACGTACCCAAGCCGCAGGTCACCTGGCCGAAGCTGCCGAAGCTGGAATTGTGCGAGGGTACGCAGGCGTCGGTGAACGGCTTGCCCTTCGCAAAAGTAGATTCGGGGTTCACCGTACCGATCGGGTTCCATCCGCCTCAGCCGTTTCACGCCGGAAGCCCCCAGCCCACTGGGGATACGCCGCACGGAATTGCGTCAGTGTATGGCGCCGGCGCGGGCGGTGCTGCTAAGCACTGACCTCGTCGCGCGCTGACCTCGTCAGGCGCTGACCCGGGTCTCGTCCGCGATCATTTCTTCGAGGCGCTCCAGGTCCGGGACCATCGGTGTCTCGTTGACCATCCTGACCTGACAGATGATCGGCGCGCGATCGGGGAATACGCGCGAGTTGTCGGGGCGAACCACATCGGAGCTGACCCGCACCAACTGCGGGAATCCCTGCGAGACAATCCCGAAGTTGCCGCCCTCAACACGCGTGCCCAGGGCATGGAAAATCACAATCCGGGTTCGGCCGGAGGCCGGCGGAATCATCTGCCCGCAGGCGCCTTCGAAGGACACCAGCGGAATCGCCTTGCCATTCCACGGCACCGTGCCGATATACCAGGGCGGCGCGCCGGTCATTTCCGATGGAACCTGGAAGCCGACGACTTCGGCCACGCAGGCGCGCGGAATGATGAGTCGCCCATCGGTGATAGGAACTAGAAGACTGTAGATTTCAGTAACCCGCTCAGCCATAACTCTTCTCTTCCGGCGCGTTTCGCGCCGCTACATGAACGGGATTCGCGGCTTTGCGCGAAGCCCGTTGGTCCTGCGCGCAGCGCATGAGAAGTACGCGCTCGGCCATTTTAAACTCGTGCGTCGCTCAGACGTTCGAAGCTGCCACTGGTGCTCTGCTTGCCGCGACTGCGCTCAACCAGTGGTGCGATTGCATCCAGTAACTGCGCTTCCTGATACGGCTTACCCAGGTAGTCGTCGACACCAAGCTCGATAGCACGGGCGCGATGCTTCTCGCCGACGCGCGACGTGATCATGATTATCGGTACATCTTTGAGGCGCGGATCGTTCCGGACGTGAGCAGCGACCTCGTAACCGTCCATGCGCGGCATTTCGATGTCGAGCAGGATGACGTCGGGGATGTTGTCCTGGAGCAGCGTTACCGCGTCCATACCATCGCGTGCCGTCAAAACCCGCATTCCATTGCGCTCCAACAAACGCTGCGTCACGCGGCGGACCGTAATTGAGTCGTCCACAACCATCGCGAAGGTTCGCTTGTCGCTCTTGTCCTTCGGCACAACCGGTACAGGCTGGGCGCGACCGCGCCACTCGGCACGCACCAGGGCACCGATATCGAGAATAATGACGATCCGGCCATCTCCCAGGATAGTCGCGCCTGAGATACCACGGATGCTGGAGATCTGCGGTCCAACGGACTTCACGACGATCTCGCGGCTTCCGACCAACTCGTCGGCAACCAAGCCGGTTGAATGCTCGCCGGCGCGCACCAAAACAACAGGAATGGTGACGTCCTGCTCGGGCAACGGAGACGGCTCCAATCCCACAAACGCCGCAAGATGTTGGAACCGGTACTTCTGTCCGCCGTAGTCGAACGCGGAAGCGTCTTTTCCAAGATGCGCCAGCACCTCGGCCTTCGAGAGGCGCAGCACGCCCTCGACGGTCGGGAGCGGCAATGCATAGAACTCGTCTCCCGTCCGCACGACCAGCGCATGACTGATCGCGAGCGTGAACGGCAACCGAATCGTGAATATCGTTCCCTGTCCGGGCTTCGTCTCCATATGGAGCGCGCCGCCGAGACGCTTGATCTCGGTTGCGACGACGTCCATGCCAACGCCGCGACCCGCCTGTTGAGTGATCGTGCCCGCGGTCGAGAATCCGGGCTCGAGGATGAGTTGCATTGCATCCTCATCGCTCAGCGTCTGTCCGGCAGGAATGAGGCCCAACGAGGCGCCCTTGTCACGGATGGCCTTGAGATTCATGCCGCCGCCGTCATCCGTCAGCCGGACCATGACTTCGGCGCCTTCGCGATGCAGCTCGAGAACGATGCGGCCCGCCTCCGGCTTGCCCGCAGCAACACGGTCTTGCGGCTTTTCGATACCGTGAACGACCGCGTTGCGCAGCATGTGCTCGAACGGCGGCAACATGCGCTCCAACACTTGACGATCCAGCTCGCCGGAGGCTCCCTCGACGACCAGGTCGGCCTTCTTGCGAGTGTCGTTCGCGGCTTGACGAACAATACGCGCGAGACGTTGAACGTGCCGTTGGAACGGTACCATCCTGGTACGCATCAAGCCGTTTTGCAGCTCGGTGATGGTGCGTGCCTGCTGTTGGAGCAGGTTCTGGGTTTCCTTGCCCAGGTTCTCCAGCAATTGCTGAATGCTACCGACGTCGTTGGCGGTTTCCGCCAAGGCGCGCGAGAACTGTTGAATCGAGGAGTAGCGGTCGAGCTCGAGCGGATCGAAGTCACCGCGATGACTCGACTCATCCTCGTGCCGGTGCAGAATCTGCGCCTCGGTTTCGATTTCGAGGTTGCGCAGCTGCTCTTTCAGACGAGTAACCGTGCGCGACAACTCACCGAGGTTGAAGTCGATGGAACCGAGCTGCTGCTCCAGGCGAGAGCGGGCAATGCTCGCTTCGCCGGAGATGTTCAGAAGTTGGTCGAGCAGATCCGCGTCGACGCGCGCCATTTCCTGGCGCTCCGCGGGCGCGACCGGTTCGCGGCCGGGCGGCACGGCTTGCGGTGGCTGCAACCCTTCTTCGGCGGGGCGCGACTCGGTGGAGCGGCCCAGGGAGAAGGAGACTGCCTTCGCGACTGATGTGACGGGAGTCTGCGGTTCCAACGCGCGTTCGAATGTCGGTTCCGGCGTGGGTTCGGGCGTCGGCTCTGGCGCGAGCGTCGGGGCTTGGTCCGCGGCAGCTCCAGACTCGGACGCAAAAGATTGATCGGGCGCGGCGGTGTGTCCCGCGGCGGCGAATGTGCTGTGTTCAGCGGCCGGCGGCGAGGCGTCCGCGACGGCGTCATACCCAACGTGCGCGCTGTCGGCGACGTGCGCGCTGTCGGCGCGAGCGGCCGCATCATGCGCGGCTGAGTCATGCTCAGCGCCACCATGCGACTCGAGACCGTATGCGGCGTCACCACCTGACGTGTGTGGCGCCTGTGAGGCGTCAGCACCGCGCGCAGCGTCGGTGTACCAAGCGTTAGCCGGCGCTGAATCGGATTGCGCGTTACGCCAGCCGTCGGCCTGCGAGGGATCGGGAGCGCCGGCTGCTGGGGCGCCGCCTTCGATGTCGCCCTTCCAGACCCCGCTCTGCCCTATGTCGCCCTTCCAGCCACCAGTTTGCGCCGTGTCGGCTTGCGACGTACCGACATTCCAAGCGCCAGCGTTGGCGGCATCAGTGTCGGCCGCGTCCGTGTTGGCCACATCTGTTTGCTGCGTGTTGCCGCCAGCATTCGCGGCGTCAATAAGCGCAACGTCATCCAACGCCCGCTGCGACTGTGTCGCCTCCGGCGTCCATGACCGCATAGGCGCGACTTCTTCATTCGCTGCCGAATCTCGGGCAGCCATGTAATCAGCCGCAACGTGACTATCAGCGTCGTCGGAACCAGCATCCTCGGAATTTGCAGCTTCGAGACTGGCAGCCTCGACGGCCTCAGCCGCTAGCTGATCAGACGACAACTCTGCGAGGTCACTGACGCTCAGGTCGTAAGTCGCAGCGTCGCCCTCGCCAGGCTCAAACTCTTCGCTGTCCGCCGAATCTCCACCCTCAGCCGGCAGATCAGCGCGCAACTCGGCGGCCAGATCACCACCGGCCGGATCACCGCTGACCTCTCCCGCCTCAACGAAGTTCAGTGTGGGAATCGGCGCAATCAGTGTATCCGGCAGCGCATCGTGAGGTGGATGCAGCGTCCTGGACAGTTGGGTCTCGGAGTCGGCACTCAGTTCCGGCTCGCTTTGTGCGTCCGTTGGCGCTTCCTGCTCCGCCGGTGTCAACGCGGGTGACGGCGGAGCAACTGATTGTGGGCCGGGGGGTGCTGCCGTCGGTGGCGCGAGTGTCGGCGCCGATCCGCGAGGTTTGGACAGGCTGTGAATACGCGCAATCATCGCGCGGGCTGAAGACACCCGGCGCCCGTTCGCAACCGACTCCCTCATTCGGGCCAGCTCATCGAGGCTGGCCTGGATGACATCGAACATGCTGTCATCGGTAGGCACGGCCCCGTTGTCGACCTGCATCACGAGCGTTTCCAACTCGTGGCTCAGATCGCCCATGGCAGTGATGCCCGCCATGCGAGCGCCACCTTTGAGCGTGTGCAACGGCCGCTTGAGCGCCGAGCGATAGTCCGCGCTCCCCGGCTCCGAGCGCCAGTCGGTCAAGGCGCTCTCGGAAAACTCGATGAGCTCCATTGCCTCTTCGGTGAAGATGGCAGCGACTTCGGGATCGAAATCCGCGGCGTCCTCCGTGAGCTCATCCTCTTCGCCGACGGTTGTTTCGGTCTGCTCCTGCGCAGCTTGAACGACGCGCTGGTCCAGGATCTTCTCAGCCTGGGCAATCCGCTCCTGCAGTGCGGAGTGCGTATGGAAGTAGCCGGTCGCCTCATCCAGATGGGACACCACGGCTTCCATGGCAACCATGCAATCCGCGAGCAGCGACATGTCCGGGTTCAACAAACCCAGGCCACTGTTGAACACGCGGCGCAGCCAATGATCGAGCGGCTCAGCGAGCCGGGTTCCGTGGCGTGCCTGGGCCATCTTCGAGCTGCCGGACAAAGTGTGGCAGGCGCGATAAACGTCCTCGGGAATAGCGTGCGGCTCGGGTTTCCCCTCTTCGCGTTCGAGATACGAGCGGACTGTCGCGACGTGATTGCCGGTCTCACGGGTGTAGATGTCGCGCAGCACGTCGTCGGGGCCGGACTGCGACAAATCGGGTGCCGCTGGGGTGACCGCCTGCTCCGACGCTGAGCTCAACACCGGCAGCTCGTTGAAAGCGGGTGCGGATTCCTCCTCGGCGCCTGCGGCCAACGGAAGTTCGAAGCCGGAGTCCCCCTCCAACACCACAGGCTCTTCGCCTTGGGTGGAAGGCTCTTCGGGAAGCAACAGGTCGAGGTTGTCGAGACGAGCGGCCAGGTTGGAAACGTCGGCGTCCTCGCTGGACAGCGAGGGAGCATTTTCCTCAAACGACGGTGCGTCAGCATCGCCGGCTGAGCTCAACTCGGCATCGGAACCCGACAGCTCCGGAATGTCCAGATCTGGAATCGAGTGATCGGAGGAAGCACCCGTGCCCGGCGCGGCACGACTCTGCGTTTCCAACACCGGTGGCTCGGCAACGCCTACGTTGCCATCGGAGGCCGTGTTGCCCGAGAAGGCGGAGAAGCCTTTCGGACCCGGGCGGGCCGCCGTTGACTCGCCCGCATGCAAGTTCACAACAGTCTGGGTCTGCGACGGCGAGGGGCGTGAAATAACCTGGGTGCGCTCTACCTGGGCGGCGGACGGCGCGGGCGCGGACGGCGTCGGTACAACCGCCGCTCGCGCAACGGGAGGTACGCCCCCGGCTGGGGGCGTGCCACCCAACGGCGGCGCAGTCCCTGGAGCCGGCGCGGGTTTGCCCGAAGCGAGGGCGTTTGCACGCGCAGCGATCGACGCCGGGTCGACACGTGGCGCTCGACCGGTCTCGAGCTGCTCAACCAGCTCCGGTAGCGCATTCACCGAATCGCGCAGTACTTCGACAATCGGCGGTGAGCGAGTCAGAGTGTTGTCGAGTACGCGATTCAGCAGATTCTCAATCGACCAGGCGAACTCACCCAACTCGCGGGCGCCGACCATGCGGCCGCTGCCCTTGAGAGTGTGGAAAGAGCGCCGCACCGTCACGAGCGACTCGCGCTCCATCGGGTTCTGGTCCCACGCCGGGAAGAATTTCTTGATCTTCGCCAGCTCTTCGTGAGCCTCTTCAATGAAGAGCTTCACCAGCTCCGGATCGGCTGTTTCGGCCAACGGCGGAACGTTGCTGCGACTGGCCGCCTGCGACTGGGCCCCGACCATGGTTGAGCCATGGTCCGTTTCGGCTCCAAACACCGCCGACGGCGAAATTTGCAATGTGCGGGCGTACGCAGACGGGTCGACCGGCGGCACGGTCGGTACCGTAGGTGTCTGCTGGTGCTCAAGCGCCTGCACGCAAGCCTGAGCATTATCGAGCATGTACCAAGGATCGCTGCGACCCGCCTGCAGCGTCTCCATGTAGTACTCGACACTGACAATAGCGTCTGCAAGCCGATCCATGAATCCCGGCGGCAACGGCTGCCCACCCGGCTGCATGACTCGCTTCAGTTGTCCGGTCACGCCCTCAATGACTTCAACGGCCCGTGCCTTGCCCAACATGAGCAAGCCGGCCTTGAGTCCGCGCATCAACTCCTGCCAACTGTCGAGACCGGCAGCGTCCAACGTGCCGCCGACGTTCTGAGTGATGGCTTCCTTGATGCGGGCGAGATTCAGGATGCACTCGCGGAGGACCGCGGCCTGCACCTGTTGGAATTCGTTGTCTTCTTCCTCTTCCGGCTCGGTCGCGCTCTTCGGGCGGATGAGGCCCACGAGTTGGCCGTCGAGTCGATCTTCGACGCCAATGAGGGTGGCGGCAATCTGGACGAGCGATGCTTCATCCGCTGCCAGCGTCCCGTTGACCATCTTCTCGAGGCGCTCAGTTTCAGCCATCACGCTGCCGCGCAACTCACCGAGACCCAACACGCCCAGCGTATCGCCAATCTTGCGGAGCATCTCGACCTGGGAGGCCAACTCCTTCGGCTGTCCAGCTCCACGCCGAACGAAGATGTCCAGTACGTCCTTGACCTTTGACAGGTCCTCGCGGATCGCGATGGCCACGGTCTGCATGAGCTTCACGCTCGGTGCCGACAGGTTTTCGCGCTCCTGCTCAATGCTCTCGTCGACCGGCAACAGCTCCGACAGACGGAACGACGCCCTGACCGCCATGACACGCGGGCCGGATGACTCGGCGCGTCCGACGTAATAGAGGAGGTTATTCAGCAGCTCAACAGCAGGCGTCTGCGCGTATCGCGGCTCTCCCTGCTCGTACAAGCGTCGGATTTCGCGGTCACCCAAACCCAACAACCGCTTGATGGAGACGCCACCTTCGAGGCCGTTCTCCTGCAGCGCCTCGATGACAGCGCCGGTCACCCACCACAACTGGAATACGGGTTGGCGGGTTGCAATCTGCTCCAGCTTTTGCGCAACCGCAGCCAGGATGTCGAGGTTCTGTTCGAGTCGCTCGCCGCGAATCCAGCCGATCAGGCCGACCTGGAACCGCGCGCGCAAGCGCCGCGCCCACTGCTCAACAGTCAGCGGCGGCTCACCTGGGGAGGCTGCAACCGGCTGCGCCTGCTTGTCAGACTTGAGGTTGAGCAACAGCAGCGTGCCTTCGGACAGCAACGCACTACCGCGCACCGCGCGCAGATCGTTCAGAAGAGGAAGCAGGACGAGCGCCAGATCGCGGCCACCGGCCAGTACGCGCTCGAGATAACTCGGTAGCTGCACCATCGCGCGCATCAGCGCGTCGAGGCTTTCCGCCTGGCTCTTACGCTCCGAGGCAGTCTGCAGCAGGTAGCTCGCAACCTGCTCCATTTCCTCGGCCAGCAGCGCTGCTCCATAAATCTCGAGCACGCGCAGTACACCCTGAACCTGGTGAAGTTCCTGGGTGCAGCGTTCGAGCAGATTGACGTTGTCAGGCTGCTCGACGTAGTTCTCGAGCGCTGTACGCGCCTCCGCGAGCGTAACGTTCAGCTCGCGGCCGACGAAATCCAGCGTCTGGGAAGCGACTTCCGGCATGAAAAGCCCTAAAGCATTAACCCGTAGTAGGCGTTATCAGGTGCCGCCGAGCGCGTGCGACGCATGCGTCGTACCCTGGCGTACGTTGGCGGTGGACTTGCTGTCGTCTAGTCGTTTGAATGCTCCGGTTGCGCCTATCGGCTCAGACGTAGTGCCCGGCAGGCGGAAGCCTGCGGCCGCCTTCCGCAGACCGGCTGACAGCTCAGCTAGTTTCGCGATAGCGGCTGAGGTTGCGTTGGTGGACTCCGCAGTTTGCGCGCTGATTTCCTTCAGCACCTGCATGTTCCGGGCAATATTCTGCGCCGCGCCCGTCTGTTGGCGCGAGCTGCCGGATATGTTCTGTACCAGGCTCGCAATCTGATTCGACACCTGCTCGATCTCCTCAAGGGCGGCGCCCGCGTTCTCAGCAAGCAACGCTCCACCCACGACGTCGGTCGTACTACGTTCCATCGATACGACCGCCTCGTTCGTGTCCGTTTGAATGGTCCGCACCAGCACTTCAATCTGCTTGGTCGCGTTTGCGGCCCGCTCCGCGAGCCGTTGTACTTCGTCTGCCACCACGGCGAAGCCGCGGCCTGCCTCGCCGGCCATGGACGCCTGGATGGAGGCATTGAGAGCGAGAATATTCGTTTGCTCCGCAATATCGTTGATCAGCTCCACGATGTTGCCGATTTCCTGCGAGCTTTCACCCAGGCGCTTGATGCGCTTGGACGTCTCCTGGATGGTCTCGCGAATCGTATTCATGCCATCGATGGTGCGTCGCACGGCATCACCGCCCTTGTGCGCCACTTCCACCGAGTGTCGCGCGACATCTGCCGCGCGCTCGGCATTACCCGAGACTTCTTCAGCCGAAGCGGCCATTCCGCCCGCTGACTCGGTAGCGGAGGCGATCTGCTTGGACTGCGCGCCACTCGCCTTGGCCAGGTGTCCGGAGAGAGCCTGCGTCTGCCGGGTCGCGCTGTCGAGCTGGATCGCGGACTGGTTAATAGTAGTCACGAGGCCGCGCAGAGCATCGACCGCGTAGTTGATGGAGTCGGCAATGGCCCCGGTGATGTCTTCGGTCACCGTTGCCTGTACGGTCAGGTCGCCGTCCGCCAGGCTCGACAACTCATCGAGCAGCCGCAGAATAGCCTGCTGGTTACGATCGTTTTCCTTGCGCTGGGTTTCCACGGCCAACCGTTGATGGTCGACCGTCTGGCGCAAACGCGAGGCGAAAACGAGGCCGACCAGCACGAACAACAGTGCAATAGCCGCAATAGCCAGGGGCAGCCACTTCGGGAGCTTGGAGGCCTCCTGCGCGGGCGCCAATACAGAAGTGGCATCAGCGGCCAAAGCGCGAGCATCCGTCCGGACAGCGCGAGCCGCCGTTTGGGCGGCGGGCAACGCCGGCGCAGCCGTGACCGCACGACGCACAGCCGCGTTGAGATCGGTGTACAGAGTGTCGAGTGACTTCAGCCGCCTTTCGCCTTCAGCACCGGTCAAACGCGGCAGCCCCAGGCTGGGGCTCGTGCCCATCAAACCCTGTATGACCTGTCCCAGGTAATCAGCGCTCTCGGCCAGCCGCTGTGCGGACTGACTGGGGTTGGAAGCCCCTGCGGCGAGCGCTGAGACGTCCAATTGCAGACGTTGAGCACGTAGCTCGAAACGCTCCAGGGCGCGTGTTGCATTCTCGAGGTTTGGACCCGACAACCCGCTGGCCACTGTCGACATTTCGCTGAGCAATTTGGGCACCAGCTCGCGTGTCTCGCGTGCTGCACTACTCGCGTCGGTCAACGAACTCTGCGCCGTTAAAACAGCCGCAGCATTCGTTAGGAGACGTATGAATCGCGGGTCCTTGATGTACGGAGCGCCCGCATCCCGCGCCGCGTCTTCCTTGAGTTGGCGAAGCTGGTTCTGAAAGTTGTTCAGAGCGCCTTCGTCGCCGCTGACGGCGTTCTCGGCGTCCATCGCAATTCCATAGAGCGAATCCGTTGGCACGGTCGGGGCGGCAGGAGCGCTCGGCCGGCCGCCGTCCAAGGCGAAAAACGCGATGCCGCTCGCCAGAACGAGCACGGCGACAAGAGCCAACAGGGCTGTGAGACCGCCCCCTACTTTCTGCGTTGCCGCTGCCGTCGTCATGCCGCGGCCTCGGAGAATGTTGAGCTTTCCAGTATGGCCCGCAGGTTCAGCACCGGCCACTGCTCGGTGGTGCGCTTGAAGGCACCCGCCAGGTAGCGCTCACAGCGGGCCACTGTCGGCGGCGCATCACCGGAGAATTCCCCTTCCGCAAAGCGCCGGAAGCCAAGCACCTCATCCACCAGCAGGCCGGCCGGGATTTCACGGTGGTTGACGACGACAATGCGCGTGTTCCGGGTCAGTGGAGTCATGCCGCTTCCCAGAAACAGGCGCAGGTCGACAATCGGCAGAAGCTGTCCTCGAACATTCGCAAGTCCCTTTATCCAAGCCTTGGCGCCGGGCACGCGAGTCATGCTCGTCGGAACACCCAACACCTCGCGCGTTTCCTCGCGTGCGACCAGGTACAGATCCCCGGCCATCCGCAGCGCCACACCAACCCATTCACGACCCGCCGCACCTTCCTGGCTGACCTGGGCGGAAACGGCACGGCCGCGCCGCTCCAGCTCCGCGAGCAATTCAAACGGCCGATCGCGAAGCGATTTGAGTGAAGCTTCCTCAGCCATGTGAATGTTCAACCATCCGCAGTTCGAAAGTGGACGTGTGGGTCATTGCTCAGGCCGACAACGTCGCCTGGGCCTTGGCGACGAGCTGGTCGGGCGAGACCGGCTTCACCATGTAGTCGATCGCTCCCTGTCGCAGACCCCAGATGCGATCGGTCTCCTGGCCCTTCGACGTCACCATGATGATGGGAATCGTGCGGGTTTTCGGATCGTTCGCCAGCGCGCGGGTAGCCTGGTAACCGTTCATGCCGGGCATGACGATGTCCATGAAAATCAGGTCGGGACTCATCTCGCGCGCGAGTCGCACGCCTTCGGCGCCGTCAGCCGCCGCAGCCGTGCGATAGCCGTGCTTCTCGAGCGCCTTTTGCATCACGTGCACTTCGGTGGGAGAGTCATCGACGATCAATATCAGCGGCATTCCATCATCTCCCGATATGCGTCTCGATGGCGCTCAGGAGCTCGTCCTTGGTGAACGGCTTGGTCAGGTAATGCTCGGAGCCGACAATGCGGCCGCGAGCACGGTCGAACAGGCCGTCCTTGGAAGACAGCATGATTACGGGAATGGAACGGAACACCTTGTTGTGCTTGATGAGGGAGCACGTCTGGTAGCCATCGAGGCGCGGCATCATGATGTCGACGAACACGATGTCAGGCTGATGGTCCGCGATCTTCGCGAGCGCATCGAAGCCATCGATGGCCGTAAAGACCTCGCACCCCTCTTTCGCGAGGAGCGTTTCGGCCGTGCGGCGAATCGTTTTGCTGTCGTCGATCACCAGAACCTTGAGGCCCTGGAGCTTCGTGTTGCTGCCGGTCACGATGTGGGGCAACTCCTTCCTTTACTTGGCTGCATATAGTGACGGTACTACAGACAAGCGCAGCGCGGGTTTTAACATATCGGTACACCCCCTGCTATGCAATGCACGTCACGTTTTTCGAAGGTCGCCGGTCCCCGGGCCGCCGGCGCACGCGCGGACGGACATATTCGTGCGGCAACTAGCATAATCGGCGTGAGGGTACGAGGACTTTCCGGATGAGCGAACACTTTCGTCTTGGCGTCGTGATGGATCCCATCGATGCCATCAAGTATGCAAAGGACTCGACGCTTGCGATGCTGCTTGCTGCACAGGCTCGAGATTTCGAACTCACTTATTTGGAACAGGGCGACCTGTCCCTGCGTGACGGTGTGGCGTTTGGTCGCGCGCGACCACTAACGGTCCGCGCCGACTCTAACGACTGGTTCACGCTCGGAGAAAGTCGTCTGGAGAGATTGGGTCAACTCGACGCAATCTTGATGCGCAAAGACCCGCCTTTCGACACAGAGTACATATACAGCACCTACATACTCGAAAGAGCCGAGATGGAAGGCTGTCTGGTCGTCAACCGCCCTCAGGGGCTGCGCGACATGAACGAGAAGGTCTACACCGCTTGGTTTCCGCAATGTTGCGCGCCGACACTGATTACCCGCGATATGAAGGACATGGAGGCCTTTCTGGCCGAGCACCAGAAGGTCGTTTGCAAGCCCCTGGACGGGATGGGCGGCCGTTCGATCTTTGTACTAGAGCGTCATGATAAGAACATGAACGTCGTCTTCGAGACACTGACCGACTACGGAAACCGCTATGCCATTGCGCAGCGGTATATCCCCGACATCGTTCAAACGGGCGATTCCCGCGTGCTGGTAATCGACGGCGAACCTGTGCCGTTTGCACTCGCCCGCATTCCTTCGGACAATGACAACCGCGGTAACCTCGCTGCGGGCGCACGAGGGGTAGGACGTCCGCTGAACGAGCGAGACCGATGGCTGGCGGGTCAGATTGGGCCCGCGTTGGCTGCACGCGGGATGATGTTCGTCGGCCTGGATGTCATCGGCGGCTTCGTCACCGAGATCAATGTGACCAGTCCGACCGGCATCCGCGAGTTGGATAAACAGTTCGGCATCAATATCGGTGACCTGCTGATGCAGGCGATAGAACGCCGTCTGCGCGCCCGTAGTAGCTCCAAGGGAAGCTGAACGCCGTGCCGCCACGTGCCCTCACACTCCGCGAAGGCAAAGCACCGATCCGTGATCGGTTGCTGACAATGCTGTTCCTGGCTGCGCTGCTGCACGGGCTGGTGATCCTGGGACTCACGTTCAACTCGACGGCCAGCGGCCGCAACGCAGCGCCTGGCCTGCAGGTGTTATTGGTGTCCGATGAGGTCCCGGAGGCCGAAAGGAACGACTCGGCCACCTACCTGGCGCAACGCACTCAGTTGGGATCCGGCAACACGCGGGAGTCGGTGGCACCGCGCAATCCCGCCTCCTCCATGCCGATTCCGCACCAGGACGGCGTTCCCGGGGGCGACTCGCTCGCCAAGCGCGGCGACATGGCGGGTAACCGGGCAGACAGGGTCATTTCCACGACTGCATGGAGCACCCAGGTTCACTACCTGGCCGACACCGGCAACTCGGGGAGTGCCCCCAACCAGCCACTGCTCCTGGAGCAGCAGAGCTCGCCTCAACCCGGGCCGGAAGATCAAAATGGACCCGCCATGCTGCGGGGGCCCAAGAGGGACGAGCTGTGGGTGACACCCGACACGCGCGCGGCCACGCTTGCGCCTTACCTCGATAGCTGGCGCCGCAAAGTGGAGCGGATCGGCACTATCAACTACCCCACCGCGGCCCGGTCGCTGGGCAAGAAGGCCAGTCCCATCGTCGAGGTGGGAATTGCGGCCAACGGGACCTTGGACAAGGCCATCATCCGGCAGTCCAGCGGCTACCCCGAGCTGGACAATGCGGCGCTCGAGATTCTCAAGCTGGCCAGTCCCTTCGATCCGTTTCCGCCGGAGCTGGCCCACGACTACCGCGTGTTGCGATTTGCCTACGAATGGCAGTTCGTCGGCGGTCAGATGAAGGGCGGTGCGGTCTCAGCAGTTCCTTGAGCAACCCTCGCGTCGTCCGCATACTGAGGGTATGAGCGGAAAGGACAGCAGAAGCAGCATTCTTGGGGTAACGGACGGGGACGATTCCACGCCGGCCGATCCTGCTTCGAGCCTCACGAATCACCTGCTGATCGCCATGCCCTCGCTGGCCGATCCCAACTTCTCGCAGACGGTCGCCTTGATCTGCGAGCACACCGACAAGGGTGCCTTGGGGATTGTCCTCAACAAGCCGTTGCCCATGAAGTTGTCGGACGTGCTCTCGCAGATGAAGCTCGAGCCTTCGAGCGACATCATTGCCAGCCTGCCAGTCCTGCGCGGCGGCCCGGTGAATACTGACCGCGGTTTCGTCCTGCATCGTCCGGGCGGCAAGTGGGACCACACTCATAAAGTGTCTGACAGCATCCAGGTCACCACCTCACGCGACGTTCTCGCCGCGATGGCCAAGGGCGAGGGGCCGCTGGATGCGTTCATTGCGTTGGGATACGCCGGTTGGGAGTCAGGACAGCTCGAGCGCGAGATGCGCGAGAACGCGTGGCTGTCCATGCCGGTCGACTCGCGCGTCGTCTTCGAGCTGCCGTTCGAAGACCGCTGGCTCGGCGCCTGGCGGTTGATGGGAATCGACGTCGAACGACTGAGCCTCGTCGCCGGTCATGCTTGAAGAGCAGCGGCGCCGGTGACAGGCGGCACCACTGGCGAGCCGGTACGACCCTTCACAGTCATCGCCTTCGATTTTGGACTCAAAAGAATCGGCCTCGCCGCGGGCGACACACTGACTGCCACCGCGGGGCCGCGGCCAGCCATTACGGTCCTGCCGAGCGGTCCCGACTGGACCTCCATCGAGCGCGAGCTGCGCTCATTGCATCCCCGGATTCTCGTTGTCGGAGCACCGTATAATGCCGACGGAACTCCAGGCGCGATGGCACCCGCCGCACGGCGCTTCGCTTCAGAGCTCGAGCAACGCTTCGGCCTGCCGGTCAACATGGTTGACGAACGCTGGTCCTCGCTGGAAGCCAACGAGGCACTGAAGGCCCGGCGAGCCAGCGGCGAGAGGCGGCGACGCATCCGGCGCGAAGACATCGACAGTGCCGCGGCTGCCGTGATTCTGGAGCGTTGGTTTGCCGGCGAAGGCCATCACACATGAGTACGGCCAGATGACAGAAATCCAGATCGATCAGCGGCGTCCGAACGGCTCGTTGCGCCATCTACTCTCCCTCGAACACCTCTCCCGCGCCGAAATCGAGCGCCTTCTCAATAAGTCGCAGTCGTTCGTCAGGCCCTTGGGAGCGCCACCTCCCACGAGCAACACGCTCGCCGGTATCACGGTGGCCAATCTATTTACCGAGCCCTCTACTCGCACGCGTGTTTCGTTCGAGCTGGCCGCGAAGCGGCTCGGTGCGGACGTAGTCAACCTGGAAGTTCAGCTATCCTCGCGAGTCAAGGGCGAGAGCATGCTGGACACCGTCTACACGCTCCAGTCACTGCATGTAGACGTGATGGTGATTCGTGACGCCGAGGCTGGCGTCCCCGCGCTGGTCGCGGCTAACGTGGCGCCGCATGTCAGCGTACTGTCGGCCGGTGAAGCGCATCTCTCGCATCCAACTCAGGGACTGCTCGATGCGCTCACGGTGCGGCAACACAAGAAGCGCTTCGAGGGTTTGGCCATTGCAATCGTTGGCGACATTCGCCATTCGCGCGTCGCACGGTCTTCTTTCCACGCCTTTCGAGCCCTGGGTGTCACGGACCTTCGAGTCGTTGCGCCCGCCGCGTTGATGCCGGAGGAAGGCGAATTCACGGGATGCTCGCGACACACATCGCTCGCGACTGGCCTCAAGGACGTCGACGTCGTGATGATGTTGCGAATCCAGAAGGAGCGCATGGGTCAGGCGGATCTGCCGGATGCAGACCGCTACTTCGCGCTCTACGGCCTCACTCCCGAGCGCCTCGCACTGGCACGCCCGGATGCCATTGTCATGCATCCCCAACCGATGAACCGCGGCATCGAGATCGCCTCCGACGTGGCCGACGGACGTCAATCGGTGATCCGCGACCAGGTACGAAACGGCGTTGCCGTGCGAATGGCCGTGCTCGCGGACGTGATCGGATCGCGATCCAACGCGACTTGAAGGAAATCCGGACCGAATGAAACACAACCGCGGGACGATTTTTCTCGAGGACGCCCTGGTTCTGCAACATACCGCTTATGACGGTGAGCAACTCATTTTGCGGCTGGAGGCACCGAAATGTGCCGCGCGCGCAGAGCCCGGCAGCTTTGTGCATTTGACGTGTGATGCGGCGATTCCCATGCGCCGGCCACTGTCGATCATGCGGGCGGATCCTGCGGCCGGCTGGATTGAGATCCTCTACAAGGTGACCGGGCTGGGCTTGCACGCGTTGGCCGCGCGTAAAGCCGGCGAGCGAATCAGCACGCTGGGCCCGATCGGACACCCCTTCACCCCCCATCCCGAGCGGCCGCGGACACTGCTGATTGGTGGCGGCGTTGGGATTCCTCCCATGGTGTTTCTTGCGGACCGGCTGCGTGCTCGCAGCGAATTTCAGCCATTGGTGCTGATGGGGTCGGAGATTCCCTTCCCGTTTCGCACTCGACCCTCACGAATCGTCGTCGCGGGCATCCCCGATGGAAGCATCGCATGCATGCCACTGTTGGATGAGTGGGGTGTCGCGAGCCGTCTGGCCAGCCGATCGGATTTCGCGGGTTGCTTCGACGGCTTCGTCACTCAACTGGCGGATAAGTGGCTGGAGGCGCTCAATGCGGATGGGCTTGCCGAGGTGGAGGTGTTCGCCTGCGGCCCGACACCCATGCTCGAGGCCACCGCCAAACTCGCACGGCGGTATGGTGTTCCGTGTCAGGTCTCGCTCGAAGAGTTCATGGCGTGCGCGGTCGGCGGGTGCGCGGGATGCACGGTGGCTGTACAGACGCCCGAGGGGCCAGCCATGAAACGTGTGTGTGTGGACGGACCGGTGTTCGACGCCTACACCGTCTTCGATTGACCTGATCGCGAGCAACCGTCCCTGGTGCTCAGATCCGGCCCGCCATCCATGGCGGGCGTTCGGCTCTTCGAGCCTCACCCAAAGTTGATCTTGGCTTCCAGGTTCGCGCGTGAGTCCGCGCTGGCCAGTGCCTCTTCCAGCTCAATACGCCCCGCCTTGAACAGATCCCGCAAGGAGGAGTCGAAGCTCTGAATGCCGCGCTCGCCGCTGGTGGTGATCGCTTCCTTGATCCCCATGACATCGCCCTTCTTGACCAGCTCGGAAATGTGCGGCGTATTGATCATCACTTCCACCGCCGCGACCCGTTTGCCGTCCCGGCCCATCACCAGGCGCTGGCCGAGAATGGCACGCAGGTACTGCGACAGGTCGAGGAAGATCTGGGTGTGCTGCTCCCGCGGAAACATGTTGATGATGCGGTCCAGGGACTCGGCGCAATTGTTGGCGTGGAGCGTCGCGAGCACGAGGTGGCCGGTGCCGGCCAGATTGATCGCCGCCTCCATACTCTCGCGGTCACGTATCTCGCCAATGAGAATGACATCAGGAGCCGCCCGCACGACGCCGCGCAGCGCGCGCGAGTACGACTTGGTATCAATACCCACCTCGCGCTGATTCACAATCGAGCGCTTGTTGGTATGCAGGAACTCGATCGGATCCTCGATGGTGACGATGTGATCGGAGGCGTTTTCGTTGCGATAATTGATCATGGCCGCGAGCGACGTCGACTTGCCCGAGCCGGTCGAGCCGACCATCAGGATCATGCCGCGCCTCAACAGCACCAGGTCGGTCATGATCTCGGGCAGTCCGAGTGTCTCCATGCGCGGCATGTCGGCGGTGATATATCGCAACACCATCGCAGGGAAACCGCGCTGCATGAATACGTTCACGCGGAACCGGCCGAGGCCGGGTTCCGAGATCGCAAAATCCAGCTCGAACTCGTGCACGAAGTGCTCACGCTGCTCCGCCGTCATGAGGGCAAACGCGGTCTGCCGCACGGTCTCGGGAGTCAGCACCTGCTTGTTGACCGGCAGGATCTGACCTTCGATCTTGATCTTGATGGGGGCATTGGAAGTGAAGAAGAGATCCGAGGCCTTCTTCTCCACCATCAGTTTGAACAGCGGCTTGGTATTGAGAGTCGGATGCCCGCCGCCGGTGGTGAAAGTCTCGCCGGGAGCCACTCCCACAGGCGCAATCGCCGCCGCGGCAATCGTAGTCTGGGGGCCCGTGGCGCTCAGCTTCGGGTCGACCGGCGGCTTCGCCGGCCCGGTATCTTTGACCGGCGTCGTGTTGGATTCCATGGATTACTGCCCGCAAGCCCTACAGCGAGCGGCCTTCGTCTTCCTCGACGATCTGCAACGCACCGCCGTCGTCAATCGCCTTGGACTCGCGCTTGCTCTCGAGCTTGATCCGCAGGCGCAACTCGTTCTTGGAATCGGCGTTGCGCAACGCGTCCTCGTAGGAAATGAAACCCGTTTCGTACAGCTCGTACAGCGACTGGTCGAAGGTCTTCATGCCGAGCCGGGTGGAGCGCGACATGACCTCCTTGATCTTGGCCACCTCGCCCTTGAAGATCAAGTCCTGGATGAGCGGCGAGTTGAGCATGATTTCCATGGAGGCGATGCGGCCGGCGCCGGACTCGCGGGGAATCAGGCGCTGCGAGATCAGGGCGCGTACGTTCAGCGACAGGTCCATCAAAAGCTGTTCCCGGCGCTCATCGGGGAAGAAGTTGATGATGCGGTCGAGCGCCTGGTTGGCACTGTTGGCGTGCAATGTGGCGAGCACGAGGTGGCCGGTTTCGGCGAACTGAACAGCGTACTCCATGGTCTCGCGATCCCGGATTTCACCGATGAGAATGACATCGGGCGCCTGGCGCAGAGTGTTCTTGAGGGCGGTGTGCCACGAGTCGGTATCGACCCCAACCTCACGGTGGGTGATCACACAGCCCTTGTGCTGATGAACATACTCGATCGGATCTTCAATGGTCACGATGTGGCCGCGGGTCTTTTCGTTGCGGTAACCCACCATTGCGGCCAGGGAAGTTGATTTACCGGAGCCGGTGCCGCCCACCAGGATCACCAGGCCGCGCTTGGTCAGCACGACCTCTTTGAGTATGGGCGGCAGGTCGAGCTCTTCGAAACTGGGGATCTTGGCGTTGATCAGACGGACTACACAGCCTACCGCGCCCTGTTGCACGAAGGCACTGACACGGAAGCGGCCGATGCCCGGCGGCGCGATCGCGAAGTTACATTCCTTGGAGGCGTCGAATTCCTTGGTCTGCCGATCGTTCATGATCGCGCGCACCAGGGTCGCCGACTGCTCGGGAGTCAGGGCGCGCTCGCTTTGCGGCCGGATCTCACCGTCAATCTTGATGGCGGGCGGAAACCCCGCGGTAATGAACAGGTCGGAGGCCTTCTTTTCAGTCACGCGCCGCAGGAGATCCTGCATGAGCTTGATCGCCTGATCACGATCCATACTTGAACTCCATCTTCCAGCGCGCGCAGCGCGCTGCTACATGGAGGGGGTCGCGCTTTGCGCGATCCCCCTGGAAAGTTTGCGCGAAGCGCATCATAAAGCGTCTTTATTCTGGGCTTTGTAGCGAGCTTCTTCCTTCGTAATCTGTCCTTTGCTCATCAGCTCGGTGAGGCACTGGTCCAGTGTCTGCATTCCCTGCGACTGGCCGGTCTGGATGGCCGAATACATCTGGGCGATCTTGCCCTCGCGAATCAGGTTTCTGATTGCGGGCGTGCCAATCATGATCTCGTGAGCGGCGACGCGGCCGCCACCTGTCTTCTTCAACAGCGTCTGCGAAATGACCGCGCGCAGCGATTCAGACAACATCGAACGGACCATGTCCTTTTCCGCCGCTGGGAACACGTCGACGATTCGGTCGATGGTCTTGGCGGCCGAGCTCGTATGCAGCGTGCCGAACACCAAGTGACCAGTTTCGGCAGCCGTCAGGGCCAGGCGTATGGTCTCAAGGTCGCGCATTTCGCCGACCAGCACTACGTCGGGATCTTCGCGCAACGCGGAGCGTAAGGCCTCGGTGAAGCCGAGGGTATCGCGATGGACCTCGCGCTGATTCACCAGGCAGCGCTTGGACTCGTGCACGAATTCAATAGGGTCTTCAATGGTGATGATGTGGTCGGGCCGGTTGTCGTTACAGTGATTGACCATGCCGGCCAGGGTCGTGGACTTGCCCGAGCCTGTGGGACCTGTCACCAGCACCAGTCCCCGGGGCAACATGCACAGGTCGCGGAAAATCTTCGGCGACCCCAGGTCATCCAGGGACATGATCACGGAGGGAATGTTACGGAACACGGCGCCGGCGCCGCGGTTCTGGTTGAAGGCATTGACGCGGAAGCGCGCCAGCTTGGGAATCTCGAACGAAAAGTCGGTCTCGAAGAACTCCTCGTAGGCCTTGCGTTGCTTGTCGTTCATGATGTCGTAGACCATGCTGTGCACTTCTTTGTGCGCCAGCGCGGGCATGTTGATGCGCTTCATGTCGCCGTCCACGCGGATCATGGGTGGAACGCCGGCGGACAAGTGCAGGTCAGACGCATTGTTCTTGACGGCGAATGCCAAGAGTTGCGCGATGTCGACAGCCATGGAAGCTCCTGGAATTGCCGGCGGCAATTCTCGCCAATGAAGTATAACGGAGGGGTTCCGTATCAAATATGTTAATGGGTCCGCAGAATTCGCCGCAGCTGGTGAGAAACCTCCGCAATCGCATCGATTCGGCCGCCCGGGCTGCGCTGCGAAACGTCGATTCAGTCACACTCCTGGCCGTGAGCAAGGCGCAGCCGGCTGACCGGGTCCGGGCGGTGGCGCAGCTGGGGTTGCGCGACTTTGGCGAAAGTTATGTGCAGGAGGCCTTGGACAAGATCGAGGCGCTGCGCGATCTCCCGCTGACCTGGCACTTCATTGGACGTCTGCAGGCGAACAAAACGCGTGCCGTGGCAGCCTCTTTTGACTGGGTCCACGCAGTAGACCGCCTCAAGATCGCCGAACGATTGTCCGAGCAGCGCCCCTTCCACGCGTCCCCTTTGAATGTCTGCCTCCAAGTGAACATCGGTGCAGAGGAGTCCAAGGGAGGAGTGTCGACAGCGGAGCTGCCCGCGCTGGTCACAGCGGTAACCGGATTACCAAGGTTGAAGCTACGCGGGCTGATGTGCATTCCACCGGATGAAGACGATCCGTCCCGCCAGCGCGTGTGGTTCGCGAACATGCGCCACGCGCTCGAGACGCTCAATGCTGCAGGAGCGCAGCTCGACACGTTGTCGATGGGAATGAGTGGCGATTTCGAATCAGCCATTCTGGAAGGCGCAACCATTGTGCGTATCGGAACAGCCCTGTTCGGCAGCCGGCCAAACGCTGCGCAAGCCCCGCTCGCACCACCGCAGTAACCCGATACAATCGACGCGCATGAGCAACAAGCACCTCGCAATTCTTGGCGGCGGCAACATGGGCCGCGCCCTTATCGGTGGAATGCTCCGCCGTGGAACACGCCCGGAACACATTTCGGTCGGAGAGAGCTTCCAGCCCGCACGCGACACCCTGTCTGCGGACTTCGGCATTCAGGCCACACCTGACAACGCGGCCGCGGTCGAGGCGGCGTCTGTCATTGTTGTCGCAGTAAAGCCGCAGATCGCAAGCTCCGTACTGACGCCCTTGCAACCTTTGCTCATGCGCACCCGACCGCTGGTTATATCGATCGCAGCAGGCATTCGCGTCGCGGACCTGCAGAGCTGGTGCGGCGCTGATGTACCCGTCGTGCGCGCGATGCCCAACAGGCCCGCGTTGGTTGGTGCGGGCGCAACAGGACTCTTTGCCCCCGGCAACGTTGCGCGCGAGCATCGCGAGACCGCCGAGCGAGTGATGCAGGCGGTTGGTGAAGTTGTATGGGTCGCCACCGAGGACGACCTCGACACTGTAACCGCATTGTCGGGCAGCGGACCTGCTTATTTCTTTCTCGTCGCGGAATTGCTGACGCAAGGAGCGATCGATCTCGGACTCGAGCCATCCGCAGCGCGGCGTCTTGCGATCGCTACGTTGCACGGCGCGGGGCAACTCGCCCACGCCAGCGACGGTGACCTTGCACGCATGCGCGCCGAAGTGACTTCCAAGGGCGGGACCACCGAAGCAGCGGTGAAATCGCTGCAGGCCGCGGATTTAGGTGCAATTCTCGCTCGTGCCCTCGAGGCCGCCACCCGCCGCAGCCGCGAGCTGGCCGCGCAGTTCGGTACGCAATGACGCAACCTGGCCCCACAGCTCGGCACACAGTGACCCAACGTTCAACGGAAACTCCATGAGCTCGCTCGTCACCGCACTCGTGTTCATTGTCGAAACGCTGCTGTCGTTGGTCTTGTTCGTGGTATTGGCACGACTTTTGTTGCAGTGGGCGCGTGCTGATTTCCGCAATCCGATTGCGCAGGCCATTGTTCGGATCACCAATCCCTTGATCCTGCCGCTACGGCGTGTGTTGCCCCCAATCGGCAAGGTCGACACGGCCTCGGTGGTCGCTGTTGTGCTGGTGACGATCATCAAGGTCGGAATTGTCTTCGCGCTGACAGGCTACGGCTTTCCGGGACTGCAATTATGGGTGCGCACCGTTGCGGTCGAGCTGGTGCAAGTCCTGCTGCATACTTATCTCTACGGGATCCTGCTGTATGCATTGCTGAGTCTGATTGCTCCGGGTGGATATTCGCCGCTGCAGTCGGTGCTCGGCAGCGTGTGCGAGCCGGTGCTCAGGCCCTTTCGCCGACTGATTCCACCGATCGCGGGCATCGATCTGTCGCCGTTGTGGGCGATGATCGCTATTCAAGCCATCCTGCTGCTGTTGCCGTAGATTTCGCGGCTCTTCTGTCACGCTGCTGTTGAGCGTTGCCGTCGAGTCTCGCCTTATGAAACACACGCTTAGCGAGACTTCGGCATCGCAAATCGAAGCGCGGAAACAGCCGGAAAATTGCGCTGTGCACGCGCCTGGCACGCGCCGATGGCGCGCACGACCGCGACCTTGGTTGCGCAAACACTGAAAAAAAAGGCATTTGCGCACCAACAAGTGTGAAAAAATACTTGCGAAAGTGTGCTGGTATGCTATTTTTCGCGCCGATTGACAGTTGCGCGGCGGCACCGCGCTCAACGACACACATTCGAGGAGTAGCGGAAAATGGCGAAAAAAGGTGGCGCACCGACCAAGTCGGAAGTCCTGACTCAGATTTCCAAGGACACGGCCCTGTCACGCAAGCAGGTTTCATCCGTGTTCGATTCATTGAGCGGCGTGATCAAGAAGAGCCTGCGTGGCAATGGTCTGTTCACAATGCCTGGACTGATGAAGTTGAAGGTAGTGAAGAAGCCCGCCACCAAGGCGCGTGAAGGCATCAACCCGTTCACCGGTGAGAAGATGACCTTCAAGGCGAAGCCCGCGAGCAAGAAAGTGCGCGTGCTGCCGCTGAAGAGCCTGAAGGCGATGGTGAACAACTAACGATTGTTCGCGCTGGGGCACACTGGTGCGCGCGAGTGCGCCAGGCCCACAGCACTGAACCCGGCCGCGGAGTGCCCTCCTCGGCCGGGTTTCGTTTTTTCAGGCCTGGTTTTTAGGGCTGGATGTTCAGCAGCTCGATATCAAACAGCAGCGTGGCATTGGGAGGAATCACTCCGCCCGCGCCACGCGCGCCGTAACCTAGACTCGGTGGAATCACGAGCCGGCGTTGACCGCCGGACTGCATCCCGAGCACGCCCTGGTCCCAGCCGCCGATCACCTCACCCGCGCCCACCGTGAAGCTGAACGGATGGTTGCGATCGCGCGAGCTGTCGAACTTCTCGCCCTTCTGTCCGGGCGCGTCCGGTAAATGCAGCCAACCCGTGTAATGCACCACGGCTGTCTGACCTGCCGCGATGGCGGGACCTTTGCCCGGCTTGACGTCTGTTATTTCGAGCGATGCCACGTGTTACCCCTTACGCCTGCGAAACACCGGAGAGGCGGACCAGCAGCCGGTTCAGCCGTTGCACGTAGTCAGCCGGATTCCCCAGTTGACCGCCTTCGGCCAACGAGGATTGATCGTACAGCAGCTGTGCGAGCTCCTTGAAATACTCCTCGTCATCCAGGCTGTCGAGATATTTCACAATGGCGTGGCTCGCGTTGATTTCCAGAACAGGCTTGGTTTCGGGCACTTTCTGGCCCGCCGCCGCCATAATGCGCCGCATGCTCGCGCCCATGTCATGCTCACCGAGCACCAGGCAGGCAGGAGATTCGCGCAATCGAACGCTCGCGCGCACATCCTCCACGCGATCGCCCAACGCGTCCTTCACGCGCTTCAGGAGTCCTTCGCTCTCCTTCTTGACCTCTTCGTGCTGCTTCTTCTCTTCCTCTTTTTCCAGGCTTCCCAGCTCCAGATCACCGCGCGAGGCGTTCTTGAACTTCTTGCCCTCGAACTCGGGCAACTGGTCCATCACCCATTCGTCGATCCGCTCCGACAACAGCAGCACTTCCAGTCCGTGCTCCTTGAGCTGCTCGATGAAGGGACTGGAGCGCGCCGCATCCACACTCTCCGCAATGAGAAAATAGATCCGCTCCTGGCCGGGCTTCATCCGCTCGACGTACTGTGCGAGGCTCGTCGCGGGCTCGTTCCCGCTCTCGTGAGTACTCGCGAAGCGCAACAGCGGGAGAATCTTGTCCTTGTTGGCGAAGTCCTGTGCAATGCCTTCCTTCAGGACTGCACCAAATTCCTTCCAGAACGATGCGTACTTGGTTGGCTCGTCCTTTGCCAGCTTGGCCAGCATGTCGAGCACACGCTTCGTCAGACCGCTGCGGATGGCGTCGACTTCCGGATCCTGTTGCAGAAGCTCGCGCGATACGTTGAGCGGCAGGTCGCTCGAGTCGACGATACCTTTCACGAACCGGAGGTATTGGGGCAGGAACTGCTCGGCGTCGTCCATGATGAACACGCGCCGCACGTACAATTTCAGCCCGCGTGCCGCATCACGCTGCCATAGGTCGAACGGAGCGCGGCCCGGGATGTAGAGCAGGCTGGTGTATTCGCGCTTGCCCTCGACCTTGTTATGGCTCCACGAGAGGGGCTCCGTGTAGTCATGGGCGATGTGCTGGTAGAACTGCTTGTATTCCTCGTCCTTGATGTCACTTCGGGGAACTGTCCACAGCGCCTTCGCTTCGTTGACCAGCTCATAGTCCACGGAAGCTTCGCCTTCCTTGCGCATGCGCACAGGGAAACCAATGTGGTCCGAGTAGCGCCTGATGAGGGAGCGGACTCGATACGGGTCAGCAAACTCTTTGGCATCGGCCTTGAGGTGCAGCGTGACGGTAGTTCCACGCTCCGCGTGTGTCACCGTCTCCACAGTGAAATCACCGTCAGCACTGGATTCCCAGTGCACGGCGGTTTCCGGCGGCATGCCCGCCCTGCGCGAAACAACTTCCACCCGGTCGGCCACAATGAACGCCGAATAGAAGCCAACGCCGAACTGGCCGATCAGCGCGGAATCCTTCTGCTGATCGCCCGACAACGAGCGGAAGAACTCGGCGGTGCCGGAGCGGGCGATGGTGCCCAGATTGGCAATCGCATCCTCGCGCGTCATCCCGATGCCGTTATCGCGGATGGTGAGGGTGCCACTCTTGGCATCCGCCTCCACCCGGATCTCGAGCTCCGGTTCCTCCGTCAGCAGGCCAGGCTCGGCTATGGCCGCGAAACGCAACCGGTCATTGGCGTCCGAGGCGTTGGAAATGAGCTCGCGGAGGAAAATCTCCCTGTGGCTGTACAGGGAATGGATCATCAGCTTCAACAGATCGCGGACTTCCGCTTGAAAACCCAACGTCTGTTTTTCTGCAGGTGCGGTCTCTGAAGTCGTTTCTGTTGTCGACATGCTCGCGTCCCCATCGCGCTTCCAGGCGCAGGAGCGAGGGATCTTGGGAATCCTGGGGAAAAATTCAAGGGGCCGGGCGAATAAGGCCCGCGGAAAGGCTCAGCTGATCCTTAGAGACGCGGCAGAAGCCAGGCCGCGGCGGCCGACAGGCTGGTGACCAGGGGTGCCGAAACTTCGGCTACTTCGGAGATAGCGCTGGTCGCGAGGTGGCGACATGCGTGGGCGAAATCATCGAGATCGTCCCACCAGAGAAGTAGAAATTCCATGCGCCAGAGAGTACGGATCGACTATGACAGTTGACGTGCTCGAACTCACAATAGACGCACGCGCAAGTGCACCAGTGCGCCGCGTCCTTGCGCACAATTACAGGGCTGCGTACGCTTGAACAGAATCAGGTCAGTACCTGACAAACAAGGTCACCATGAAGCGCATCGTCGTCCTGAACCCCAAGGGGGGCTCCGGCAAGACGACCATCGCAATCAACCTGGCAGGCTACTTCGCCTCGCGCCAGCAGAAGCCTGTCCTCATGGATTTCGATCCGCAGGGTTCTTCGCTGCGCTGGGTCAAAAAGCGTCAACCGACCCAGCCGCCGATTCATGTGATTGCCGCCTTCGAAAAGGACAACCGCACCACGCGGGCCTTCCAATTGCGCGTGCCCGATGACTCGACGCACGTCATTGTGGACACTCCCGCGGCAGTGGACTCCAAGCAGTTCCCGGAAGTTACTCGCGATGCACACAAGATCCTGGTGCCCGTGCTGCCCTCGGACATAGATATCCATACATGCTCGCGCACCATCCGCGATCTGTTGCTGGTGGCCAAGATACGGCGCGAGGACGATCGGATCGGCGTCATTGCCAATCGGATCCGCCGCAACACGCTGACCTACCAGGCGTTGATCCGCTTCCTGCAGACACTGGGTATTCCGATAGTGGCCACGATCCGCGACTCGCAGAACTATGCCAAGGCTGCTGAGCACGGCATCGGTGTGCACGAGATGAAAAGCTACATCGCGCGGGAGGATGTGGAGCAGTGGGAGCCGCTCATCCAGTGGCTCGACAGGGAACCGGCACCGCGCGAGTCGGCGGCGCAGGTGCCACCGACTCCGGCGATCGTCAGCGCTTAGGCGCCCGCTGTTTCCCAGCCGCGCGCATCGCAGTCAGCGCTCGAGAATCGCCGGCGGTTGATCAGCGCTTGAACGGTGGCGGCTTCGGGCCCGCGTTCGGATCGGGTTTGGCGGCGGGCTCATCCTCGAAGGAATCCCGCATACGGTCCGCCCAATTCTTGTAGTTGGACCACGTGTACAAGTTCTTGGTGATCGCCGCGTGACGCGCACGTGCGCGCTGCATGCGATCGAGCCAGTTTGCATACGGGTCGGCGGCGTCCGCGGGACCTGGAGTTTTAGCAGGAGGAGTGAGATCCGAGCGTATGCCCGGTATGTCACCTCTGCCCCTGTCGGATGAGCTCATACATGCTCCTGAAGATTTGCGCCAGAGTACGTTCTGTCCAAAAACTCCGCAGGAACTGGTTCACACGCATGTCGCAGCTCGCATACGCTGGGACGTGCCTCTCGCGTTAATGCAGGCGAGTGCGAACTGTCGCGGGACGTTATGTCACGCAACCAGTCGGTATACAGGTCGGTAAGTACTGCCGGGCAATTTCATGCGCCGCTGCGCGACGAATGCCGCCAGCAACTCATCCAACAACTTCATGATCGCCGGGTCGCCGGCGAGCTCGTACGGACCGTGGCGCTCGATGGCCTGGATGCCGTATTCCTTCACGTTGCCGGTGACGATCCCGGAAAAAGCGCGGCGCAGATTGGCGGCAAGTTGGTGCGGCGGCTGCGCGCGATCGAGCTTCAAGGCGCGCATCGACTCGTGCGTCACCTCGAACGGCTGTTGGAATTCGGGGCTCACCGCCAGCAGCCAGTTGAAGTTGTATGAATCATTGTTATGTCGGCGGAACTCGCGCACGGCGGCCATGTTGCGCACCATGTGGCGGGCGACTTCCGCCGGATCATCGATGATCACGGTGAAGCGGCGCACCGCCTCGGGACCGAGCGTCGCGCCGACGAAGCTGATGATGTGCTGGAAATAAGCGGCACTTTCGGCAGGTCCGGTGAACACGACCGGGAAGGGCTGCGCGCTGTTGGCCGGATCGAGCAGCATGCCCACCAGGTACAGGATCTCCTCGGCAGTCCCTGCGCCGCCGGGGAAAACGACAATGCCGTGTGCCAGCCGCACGAATGCCTCGAGACGCTTCTCGATGTCCGGCAGGATCACCAGCTGATTGACTATCGGATTGGGCGGCTCGGCGGCAATGATGCCGGGCTCCGTCACCCCGATGTAGCGGCCATGCTCGATGCGCTGTTTGGCATGTCCGATGGTGGCGCCCTTCATCGGGCCCTTCATGGCCCCGGGGCCGCAACCCGTGCAGACATCCAGGCCGCGCAGGCCCATCTCGTAACCTACTTTCTTGGTGTATTTGTATTCGTCGGAACCGATCGAATGACCACCCCAACAGACGACGAGGTTGGGACGCGCCTTGTAGTCCAGAACGCGCGCATTGCGCAGCACGTGGAATACGGCGTTGGTCACCGAAGGGGAGTCCGTCAGGTCGAAGCGGCCGCTGGCGACGATTTCGTTGGAAATGAATACGACATCGCGCAGCACCGCGAACAGGTGCTCTTTGATTCCGCGGATCATCTGGCCATCGACGAATGCGGCCGCGGGCGCGTTGTGCATCTCCAGTTTCACGCCCCAGGCCTGGCGCAGGATCTGCACGTCGAAGTCCCGGTAGCGGTCGAAGATTTCCTTGGCGTTGTCGGTATCGGCGCCGCTGTTCAGGACGGCCAGCGCGCACTTGCGGAACAGCGGATACAGACCGCCCTGCCCCGAGTCCAGCAACTTGCCGATTTCATCCTGGGATAGATTTTCGAGGCTACCCCGCGGGCCGACGCGGGCGTCGACGAATTCAGAAACGATTACGCTGCTGTCCACACGGGCCGTTGTTCATTTACGGAAGAATTTCAATGGGCGCGTTGTCCGGTGTCAGCAGCCAGATCTCGAGCATGTCCGAGTTCGATACCGCGATGCAGCCATCCGTCCAGTCGACCTTCTCATAGTAACTCGGATCGTGTTTCAACTGGTTGGGCAAACCGTGGATCATAATGGATCCGCCGGTATCCCAATGATTGCGCTTGGCCTGCTTCAGATCCGACTGGTTGGGGTACGAGACCTGCATGGAAAGGAAGAAATCGCTGCGCGGATTGCGGCGGATCAGGCGATAAGTGCCTTCAGGAGTGCGGAAATCGCCCGAACGCTCTTTGGTGCCAACAGGGTTCAAGCCGAGCGCCACCTTGTAGGACCTCACGACGGTGTCGCCATGCATCAGGGTAAGCTTACGGTCGGCCTTCCGGACCACTATGTGGTCCACTGCCGGCAGGCTCTCCGGGCTGCTGCGCATGGTCACGCGCTCGGTCTGCGGCAACGTATCCGCCTGCGCGGGCACGGCCGTTGCAGCCAGCAGGGCCAGTGCCGCCGGCAAGGCCAGGGCGGCCCGCAGGGCGGTGACGAAAAGCGTTCCTGAAATAGACTTCATTGTCCGGTCAAACAAGCACTTGCACACGTTGTCGAGATTATAGGCGCGTATGGGTGACCGGGCGATGTACATTCATCACAGGTGGCGCAAGTTATCGCTTGCGGCCGCGGTTCAGGTTGGGATTCAGGGGACTAATAATGAAAAATAGGGCTGGCCCATGTGCCGGGGCTGTTGGCGGATTACTGGCTGGGGTGACAGTGGCGGGACTGCTGGGAGGCTGTGCAGCGCTGCCGCCGGCCGAGCCGGTCAGCGAGAAGCTCGACCCGGACACGGCGACGACCATCACGGTTCTCACCCGGCCTATCGAGCTGCTCTCGCAGACGAATCGCAGTAAGCAGACGGACCCATTCGCTTATATCGCTCCGTTCGAGACCAATCGGATGGGCGCGCGCGACCTGTTCCTGTGGGTATCGACACCGCAGGCCCAGGGGCAGCTCATACAACCTCAGGTGCTCTGTAATGGGCAACCCTTGAGTTTGCAGCCGTTGTACCCGGGAACCGGCGCGGTGGCCGCGAATGCTGTGCCCGGCGACAATGTGGCGGCCGGAAGCATGCCGAATGCCCCCGCGAAGCTTGATTTGGCGAAGTTGAATCTGTCCCGTGCGCCCTACGACTCGCCGGTGCCCTGGAGCACCCAGTGGTATTTCCGCCTGCCGGCCGACAGCTTGAAGTGCCTGGCCGATGCGGAAGGGATTTCACTGGAGGCGCGGGCTGCTGACGGGGCGGAAGAACAGTTCACCACCGCGGGACGGAAGAACCTGGCGTCACTGGACGCGTTTTCCAGGCGGTAGCTTTCACGGGCCGCCCGCCCGTCCAACTCCACCAACACCGCCGCAGTCGCGAATCAAACACGACTGCGGCTGTTGGTCCGGGTCCGGGTCCGGGTCCGGTAACAACCTTCAGCTCGGACCCGCGACTACGTTCTCGACGCGCGGCATCACTATCTGTGTTCCGGGGCGCAGGTCGGCCAGATCCACGTCCGGGTTGTATTGCTGCAGCAGCCAGATCGGCAGTTGTCCGAAGCGCTGCGTCACCGTCCACAAGGCATCGCCGCGCCGCACAATGTAAACCTCGGTGCCGAGGATGCGGTGCTCCGCAAAGTAGGTCGCCTGCAGCTCCACGTGATATTCGCGGCGCTTGGTCTCGAAAGCCTCGCGGGACACGCGGCCGAACTCGAGTTTGATCTTGTGGCCAATCAACACCGGCTTGGCGAAGCTCATTTTGTTGAGCTGGCGCAGACGCCCGGCCGAAATCCCCAACCAGTCCGCGTAGTGTCCCAGGGTCTCCGCGGCAGCCACCCGGATGGTGTTGTCCTTGGCCACCGAGTAGTCGGTCGGATCGGCGTTCTGCTGAGTATCGGCCGCCGGCCCCAGCGCCGGGCTGATCTCTTCCGCCTGCGCAGCGTTCACCGGCTGAGCACTCTCAGCAGGCGCCTCAGCCTTGGCGACAGCCTTCGATTCTTCGACGCTTTCGCGGGCAGCTTCCTCAGCCGATACGGCGCCGGCGGTCACCGATGGACCCGGCGAAGTATCGACCGGCGCGGTCGTGGCCGATACACGCTCGCGACCTGATGCGTTCGCACCAGGGGTAGCGGTGCTGGCCACCGTTGCACTGGACGAAGCTGTTGAAGGCACTCCAATACCTGACCCCGCGGTTGACCCTACGGCGGACGGCGGCGTGGCAGTGACCAACAATTGCTGGCCTTCGAAAATGAAGTCGCGGTTGCGGACGCCGTTGAGCTTCAGGAGCTGCGCCTCTGTCATGCCGAACTTCGAGGCGATGTCGGCAAGCGACTCGCCGGTTTGAACGACGTAAACGCCAGACGGCGACGCGATGATGCCTCGACGCGGACCCGTGGTTGGGCCAGTCGCGGTGCCCGCTCCGCCGGGCGTGCCAGCTCCGCCGGGCGTGCCCGCAGAGCCTGGCTTCTCTTTGCCGGGAGCACCCGCAGAAACGGGTGTTTCGCCGGTGGGGCCTCCGTTGAGGACCCCAATGCCAGCAGTGGCGGCCGTGCCGCTTCTGGCAGCGACGCTCGGCGTGTTGGCCGCGACAACTGTCGGGGAAGTCGCCGTGGCCGGCGGTCCGACCGAGGAGACGCCTCCGGTAGTCGTGCTCGCAACTGCTACTGCGCTTGCCACTCCAGCAGTAGACTCAGGCAGATTGATCACGCGGCCGACCTTGAGTCTGCCGCTGGTTCTAATACGGTTGAGTCGGGCGAGCGCCTCAGGCGTCACCCCATATTGGTCAGCGACGCTGGCGACCGTGTCGCCTCTGCGGACACGATATCTACGTGGCTCGGGCTGACCGGCAAAGAAGTCACCCGGTGACAGGCGCGCCGCCAACAGCTCATTCGTCCATTTCTCACCATCAACGGGCAACCGCAGGTGGTAGGCCTTCGGCACGTGCCGCTGACCATCCCATACGGCGCGCAACAGCGCGGGATTGAGCTCGCGCAGTTTCTGTCGATCAATCTTCAGCGTCCTCTCCAGAGTCGCTATCTGGACAAATCCCGGCACCGTCACTTCCTGGAAGCGAACTTCGTTCGAGCGCTCGACGCCCTGAAAGTACTTATCGGGGTTTCGATCGATTTCGAGGGCCGCCAGGAAGGAGACGTAGAAATTGCGAGAAGCAAACCCAAAGGTGCGGCCCTTATACGACCGCACGATCTTCACGATGTCGTCCGTGCCGAGGTTCTCCTTGGCTCGACGGACGCCCTCTGCTCCATGGTTGTACGCCGTGAGGGCCAGAGGCCAACTACCCAGCAGGCGATAGTTATAGGCGAGGAGCTGCGCGGCAGCCTCGGTTGCCCGGAATGGATCCAATCGATCGTCTACGGCGTTGTCGATGCGCATGTAGCGCCGACCCGTCGAGCGCATGAACTGCCACAGTCCAGCGGCACCGACCTTGGAGTACGCCGCTGGATTGAAGGATGACTCCACGTGTGGAAGAACAGCGAGCTCGGCCGGCAGACCCAGATTGGCGAGCACCTCAGCGATATGAGTTTCCCACGCGCCCGAACGGATCAGTCCCGCTTTAAAGCGATCGGATTGACCGAGCTGGAATCGGATCTCGTCAGTGGCCTCGAGTAACCGCGACGGCGTCCCCTCGGGGCCCCACATATCCAGGATGTGCTTATCGTCCTCCGAGAGCGGGCCACCGTTGGCAGCCGCGATCCGTCGAAGAGCTGCCGCGTAGCGCGCCTTCCCCTGATTGACGATCTTCTCGCGCTCGCGTGGTGACGTATTGGGCGCGAAGTGCAGCTTCTCGTAAACCACGGCAAGGTTGTGCTCGTCGTGCAGGACGCCGCCATTCGTATCGACCTCCGTATAGATACGAACCCAGAACTGCACATCCCGCTCCAGCTCGGGTGGCCGCGGCATCACATCCTCAGCCGCAAGAGCGCGTGTCATCGAAAGCAGGACCAGCACACCACCCAGGAGCAGACGTGCACAACCCGCTCGCGCCACCGCCACCGACCATGTCGAGTTCATTTACACCCCGGTTAATCGCAAATTCGACAGTGCATTCAACGGTTTGAGCCCCGCGAGACTGTATGGCGGGCTCACCTTCGAGCGCAAACATGTCGATGATCTTGACACCACCTGCCTGGTCGACCGATTCCGGGTCCCGGTGGCGAGCCGCGGTCACCGCCGCGACAGGAGACAAAAGCCTCGCATAACCGGCATTGCGTCACACTTGAACCACGTCCCAGATACAACATGTCATATCGACTGCGCTGCCGCAGGCGCTGGCACGGCCGTTGCTTATATAACAGCAGCAGAGGCCGAAACGGCCCGAAGGTGAATAAAGAACGCTAGGGATTCGAAGAAAGCATGGGTTCGGCAGGCGGGATTGCCGATCGGACACCAGGCCATTGAATAATAAAAATAAGACGCTCCTCCACACACAAGCAAGCGACCGAACGCCCCGCGAAATGCGGGGCGCTTTTTTTCTGGGGCCGCCCGCTGCCCCAAGTCCGCCTCGTATCCGTCGCACGTCCGCCGGCGTGATCCGAATACCGCCCACGGATCAAACGACGACCTCTTGCTGCGAGCCGACCGGCCCGGCGCAAGACTCGCTCGGTTGACCCGGCCCGACTACTCGATCTGCGCTGGATCGCCCATCGAATCAAACAAGGCAGCCGTGTCCGCCAGCCGCGCCGCGCGAGCGCGCGCGACCTGAACACGCGCGCTCTGGTATTGCTGCCCTGAAGTCAGGGTCGCATAGAACGGCGTCGCACCCAACTTGTAACGGGCTTCCGTATTACTGCTGGCTTCACGCGCAGCCGCCTCGGCACGCTGCGTCTGAGTCAGGGTATTGGCGTCCTCTTCGAGCGATACCAAGGTATCCGCGACATTCCTGAACGCCGACAACACAGTTTGCTTGTACTGTCCGACTGCGGCTTCGTAGTTGGCCTGATATTGGCGCTTACGGGCGAACAAGGCTCCGCCATGGAACAGAGGCTGCGTCACCGTCCCGGCAACACGCCAAATCGCTCCTTCTGGCGACGTGAAGGTCGACCAGTCAAAACCACCGTGCCCGTAAGAGGCTGTCAGGCTCAGCGAAGGGAACATCGATGCTGTGGCAGCGCCCACTTCGTCTGCCGCGGCCCGGACGGCAGCCTCGGCCGCCAGGATATCGGGCCTCTGATGCAACAAATCCGACGGTACTGACACAGGCACTGAATCAGGGACCTTCAGGTCCGACAGCTTCAGAGGAACGGGGGCATTGTCGGGTGTACGTCCGAGCAGCACGGCTTGGGCGTGGCGAACCGCTGCAGCCTGTGCACGCAGTGACGGAAGCGTCGCAGCCGCGTTTGCGGCATCTTGCTCACTGGCCAGCATCTCATCACGCGACGCGCTCCCTAATCGATATCGAGCGGCCGTCTGCCGCGCACGCTCCTCGCCCAAGGCGACCAGTTGCTCCGTTGCAGCAACCTGCTCCTGCAATGAAGCGGAATTGATCGTGGCAACGACGATGTTGGTAGCCAGCGCACGGCGTGTTGACTCGAGCTGCAGAGCCTGCTGTCGCACCTGTCCTGCCAACGCCCGGTCAGCCAGGAAGGCGGCGCCGAAGAAATCGAAGGTGTAGGTGGCCTCGGCCTGCGCGACGAATATGTTCTCGATGAAAGTCTGTTGCGGCAGGACGGGGATGCCGAGCGCGCGCTGTCGCTCCGGGCTGAAGGTCAGATCCACCTTGGGGAGCATGTTCTCACCGATTTGCGAGCGCAGTTGCTCCCGAGCGGCTTTCAACGTGCTCTGCGCGCTCGCATAGGAAGGACTGTTCTTCAGCCCCTCCGCCACCAACTCATTGAGATCCCTGGAGCCGAAAGCCTGCCACCATTCCGGTACCGGACGTGCGCCGATCATGACCTGCTGTGCTACCCCATCGGCCTCAGCGGTATGCGCGGGCGGGCTCTCAACGGCGTAATGGGCGGGTTCTGGTATGTGCGGTGGCTTTCGATCCGGTCCGAAGGCGGTGCACGCGGATAGTCCGAGTCCAATCACGGCGTACGCAGACAGTTTCGCCACAGTACGTGCCAACACGAAATGCGACTTCATGATGCCACCGCCGGTGACGGCTCATCGCGCCGGACACGGAACCACAACGCATACAGCGCCGGGAGATAGACCAGCGTCAGAATGGTTGCAACCGTGATTCCACCCATCAGGGCGGTGGCCATTGGGCCGAAAAAGTTGCTTCGCAACAGCGGAATCAACGCCAGCACCGCGGCAGCCGCGGTGAGCGTGATGGGCCGGAAGCGCCGGACGGTCGCGCCAATGATGGCCTCGAAGCGACTGTGTCCCGCGAGAATGTCCTGCTCTATCTGGTCAACCAGGATGACCGAGTTGCGCATGATGATGCCGAACATCGCGATCGTTCCGAGCAGCGCCACAAATCCGAACGGCATGCGCAACAGCAACAGGGCCATCACGACACCAATCAGTCCGAGCGGCGCGGTGAGTATGACCATCAGCACCCGACTGAAACTCTGGAGCTGCACCATCAGCAGCACCAGGACCGCAATCAGCAGCAAAGGCATCTGCGCATTGATGGAAGCCTGCGCCTTGCCGTTTTCCTCCACGGAACCGCCGATCTCGACCCGATAGCCCACGGGAAGCTCTTTGCGCAGACTCGCCAATGCGGTATCGATCTTGTCCGTGACATCGATCCCTTGCGCGCCATGTTGCACATCGGCCTGAACGGTGATGGTCGGCTGACGATTGCGCTCCCAGATCACTCCGTATTCGAGTCCGTAGGTGAAATGACCGAGCGCGGATAGTGGTACGGCAACGCCGCTCTGCGAGGGAATGGCCAGGCGCTCGATCTGCGACGGATCGACACGATCGGCCTCTGGGGCACGCAGGTCAACGCCGATGAGCTTATCCCTCTCACGCAACTGCGTGATGGTGTAGCCCGTCAGTGACATGTTGAGATAGTTCGCAATCTCCTGCGAAGTGATGTTGAGCCGGCGCGCCTGCGTTTGATCGACTTCGAAGTGAACGGAACGCTCGGCCGGCTCGTCCCAGTCGAACTGCACATTGACGGTATCCGGGTTGCTCCGGATGACGCTCGCGACCCGGTCCGCCCAGTGGCGGACGGTACCGATCTCTGGGCCACTGATTCGGAACTGCACTGGGAAGCCCACCGGCGGCCCATTCTCCAACCGTGTGATGCGCGTACGAATGGATGCAAAGTCACGATGCAGGACCTCGTTCAGCACCGGGATGAGCTTCTCCCTATCCTTGACGTTGTGGGCGGTCACCACGAATTGCGCAAAGTTGGGCGCGGCCAGTTGCTGATCCAAGGGCAGATAGAAGCGTGGCGAACCGGCGCCCACGTAATCGACGAAGTGGTCGATCTCGGGACGTTTCGCCAAGGCGGCTTCGAGCCGCTGCGTCTGGCGCAGGGTGGCCGCGAAGGAAGCCCCTTCGGGCAGGCGTAGATCGACCAGCACCTCGGGCCGATCCGAGCTCGGAAAAAACTGTTGGGGCACCAGCTTGAACGCTGCCAGCGCCACTACGAACACAATCAAGGTCACAACCAACACCAGAACGCGACGATCGACACACCAACTGATCCATCCGCGCAGCCGGCGATAGAAAGGAGTGTCGTAGACGTCGTGATGCTCATGCGACTGCTCAGCCGTATCTTGCTGGCGCCGGCCACGACGTGTGGGATGCTCCGACAGTATCCGATAGCCCAGCAGAGGAATGACTATGACCGCCGCGAGCCAGGACAGCAGTAGCGCTATGGCGGAGACCTCGAAAATGGAGCGCGTGTATTCTCCGGTACCGGATTTCGCCAGGGCGATCGGCAAAAATCCTGACACGGTGACCAGGGTCCCGGTGAGCATGGGAAACGCGGTGCTGCTGTAAGCGAACGCAGCCGCTCGCAGGCGCCCGAAACCCTGCTCGAGCTTCACCGCCATGGTCTCAACCGCAATGATCGCGTCGTCGACCAGCAGTCCGAGCGCCAGGATCAACGTCCCGAGCGATACCTTGTGCAGCCCTATTCCAAACACGTACATCAGCAGTGCGGTAGCAGCCAGTACCAGCGGAATGGAGATGACCACAACCATTCCCGTGCGCACGCCCAGACTGATGAGGCTGACTATCAGCACGATACCGATTGCTTCAGCGACCGCTTCGACGAAATCTTCCACTGAGTGGCTGACCGCCGTCGGCATGTCCGACACCTGCGTCAGTTTGAGTCCGGCAGGCAGCGCGGCGCGCAGGCGTGCAGTTTCAGCTTCCAATGCTTTACCTAGCTCAATGACATCGCCCCCTGGGCGCATCGTCACCCCGATTCCCAACACGGTCTTGCCTTCGAAGCGCATGTGTTGGCTGGGCGGATCCGTATAACCGCGCTCAATCTTTGCAATGTCACCGAGCCGCAGCACCCGTCCGTTCACCCTGATCAGGGTGTCGCCAATTTTCTCTACACTGGTGAATTGGCCGCTGGGTCGAACGTAGACCCGATCGGCCGCGGTAGTAAAAACCCCGGATCCCGCGACCGCATTCTGCGCACCCACCGCGTCGGCAATCTGTTGCGGAGTCAGCCCCAGCTTCGCCAACTGCGCATTGGAAATCTCCACATGGATGCGCTGCTCCTGATCAGCAATGAAATCGACCTTGTTGACGTTCGCAACACCCAGCAGCTCCGTTCTGAGCCGTTCCGCGTAGTCGTGCAGTTGCGCAAACGAAAAGCCATCCCCCTGCAGCGCATAGATGTTGGTATACACGTCGCCGAATTCGTCGTTGAAGTACGGTCCTTGGATTCCGGCGGGTAGCGTGTTGGCAATGTCACCGACTTTTTTTCGGACCTGGTACCAGGTGTCGGGTACCTGCGAAGGGGGAGCTGAGTCCTTGATGGTGAAGAAGAGCGTTGACTCGCCCGGCCGTGAGTAGCTGCGCAGGAAATCTACGTCAGCGGTTTCCTGCAGCTTGCGAGCGATGCGGTCGGTCACCTCTTCCTGCACCTGGCGAGCCGTGGCGCCTGGCCAGTAGGTGCTGATGACCATGACTTTGAAGGTGAACGGCGGATCTTCCGACTGGGCCAGGCGACCGTAGGCCACGATGCCGAACAGCGTGAGCAGCGCCAGCATGAAGATCACCAGCGGCTGATGTTTCAGGGTCCAGCTGGAGAGATTGAAGCGGTGCGCTTCTTCGGCGGGAGTGATCGCAGGCACTTGAGAGTGCCCGGGACTGCCCGCAGTGGCGGCGATATCCTGAGTCATTGCGCGCCCGCCGCCGCACCTGCGCCCGTCGGGGCCGCAACCTGGGTCGCTCCCGCAACCTGGGTCGCTCCCGCAACCTGGGTCGCTCCCGCATCCGCCACCGCCGGCCCCTCAATATCACCCTCACTGTCAAACAACGGCCTGACGGGTTTGACACTCTGGCCCGCGTAAACTGTATGCACGCCTGCCAGGACGACCACATCGCCATCGTTCAAACCTTCAGCAATGACCGATTTGTGGTCGGTGTAACTACTGACTTTCACCGGTCGCAAACGCAGGGTTGATCCACCCTCGATCACCCACACCGCCGGCGTGTTGTCCTGGTGGAAGATTGCGGTCGCCGCGACCGTATAAGTCGGTGGCGCCGCTGTGAGAGCGGCCCCACTCGGGGCGGGCGCGAGCGTTGCGTCTCCTGTCATACCGAACCGCACACCTTCTGGCGGACCGGCCATGGTCAACTTCACACGATAGGTGCGGCTTTGCGGATCGGCCGCCGGTGCTATCTCGCGCACCTGGGCGTCAAAATGGCGACCGGGCACCGCGGACAAGGTGATCCGGGCGGACTGGCCGATGCGGATGCGGCCGAGATCGCTCTCGGCGGCGTCCAGGATGACATCCGTCTCACCGAGCCAGGCGAGGCCGTACACCGCCTGCCCGGCGGATACCACCTGGCCCGTATCGGCATTCTCACTCGTAATCAACCCGTCGTGATCGGCAACCAACGTGTTGTATTGCAGAGAGTTGCGCGCCACGGTGAGTTGTGCCGCAGCCTGATCCCGTCCAGCGAGCGCCGCAGTGAAGCTGTCCTGGGTCTGCTCGAGTTGGTTGGCCGCGATCAGATTGGCCTCGCTCTGGGCTTTATCGCGCTCGAGCTGTTGCCGGGCGTAAACCAGTCGGTGCTCCGCTGCCTCCAGGGCAGCCTGGGCGCTGGCCGCCTGCTTCTGCGCGTCCAAGGGATCGAGCTGGGCGAGTACCTGTCCCTGCTTTACGGCGTCGCCCAACCGCACGTTCCGTTTGATCAACTTGCCCGGGACGCGAAACGACATCGTGTTCGAGTAACGGGCGGTGACTTCGACCGGATAGCGGATTGGGTCAGCGCTGCCGGAGGCACCGTCGGGGTGAACAGGCAGCGCGACAACGATTGCGGGTGGCGGCGCCGGCGGCGGAGCGCGGTGGCACGCCACGAGTCCCAGCAAGGCCAGTCCTGTCAGGGCCATGTAACCAGCTATCTGTGTGCGCATGAGCGTTCCGCCTGTCACCGTGCTGATACAATATAGAATCCAGATACAGTGATGTATCTTGATACAAAGATGTATTCCAATGCAGGGTGGCGGTGTGGTAGGCTCCCCGGGATGACCCGAAAACGCCTGAGCCGGGAAGACAGCCGCGAGCAGACCACGCAGCGGCTGCTGGACGCGGCCGAGAAGCTGATTGCCCGTAAAGGCCTTGACGCAGTGAGCGTGGAGAATATTGCAGGCGCCGCCGGCTATTCGCGCGGCGCGTTCTATTCGAACTTCAAGAGCAAGGACGACCTGTTCATTGAGCTGCTGCGGCGGGATCACCAGAAGGGCATGACCGAGCTCAATGCCCTGCGCACCAGCGAGCTGTCACTGGATGAGCTGCAGGGCCGCGCACGGGACATCTACAGCCAGATGTTCCGCGACAACGAGTCCTTCATGAATTGGACCGAGGCCCGGATGATGGCCGCCCGGGACGCCCGTTTCCGCGCCAAGCTGGAAGCGCTCATGAACGAGAAGCGCGCCCAGATTGCCGATTTCATCCAGTATTTCCACGCGAGGGTCGGCGTACCCCCCGCCCTGACAGCGGAAAAAATGGCCATGGGCTTCATGAGTCTCGCGGAAGGAGTGAAGCTCTTCATGATGTCCAGTCCGTCGGAAATGACTCCCGCGACGGCGGAGTCGCTGCTGACCCTGTTCGTGGACTCCATCATGAAGCTCGCGCGCCTGGAGGCTGCCAAATCAACCTCCCGCCCCTGACGCCTCGCTCAACCACTCGACAAAGTAACGCGCACGACTGCGCTCCACGCCAATCAACCAGCCCACCTCGCTCTCGCGGGCAACAACAGCCGCCACCTGTGCAATCAGCGTTCTCTTGGCATGCCCCACGGGCAACCCATCACGTTCGAGCGAAACAAAGCCACCTTCGGTGAGAAGCGTCAGTGATCCCGGGCCTGACAGCTCGAACCAGCACAGAGCATCGGTCAGCGGCACGGCATGCGCGAGCGCATCCGGGAATGCCGCATTCAAGCGGGTGACCAACTGCGCCTCATCTTCGACTTCACATTGAATCAGCCACGAGCGAGGCGACAACCACAATGCCGCGCGCCCCGCCGCGATCCGTACAGCACCGGGCACGAGCGGAATCTCCATCCCGCATACACGCATAGCTGAATTGACGATCTCATCAGCGTTCACCGCAGATGTCAGCAGCACGCAACCAATGTCGGCCCGCTCCTGCAGTCTCGCGGTGTCACATTGAAATCGGCTCACAATGGACGCCGCACCGAACGCGCCGCCGAGCACGGATTGCGGCTGGAGCTTCAAGCCTGCAGCCTTTCGTTAGCCGGGTCGTAGAAAACCGGATTGGAGATTCGGCACCGGACCACGGCACCCCCGCCATAAACAGACACAACTTCCCCGTGACGCACATAGCCACGCTCAATGAGTGCCAACCCAATGGACTGGCCCACCGAAGGGCTGACGCACGCAGAGGTCACATAGCCTTCTGTCGGACAAGGCGGTTGCTGGTGATTTGGCGCGAGAATACGGCCGCCGACTTGCAACGTGCCTTCCAAAGCCACCAGTCCCACGAGTTGCTCGCGCTCCGCGCTCGTTGCAAACGGGAGTGTCAGCGAGCGCCTGCCGATGAAGTCCTCCTTGCGCTTGGCCACGATGCCGGCCATCCCAACATCGAGCGGCGTGGTACGACCGTTCGTGTCAGAGCCGAGGTGCAGGTACCCCTTCTCCAGTCGCAGACGCAGCCACGCCTCCAACCCGACTATGCGGGATTTGAGCGCTCCCTGGCTGACAACCAGTGCCTCCAGCAAAGAGGTGGCATACCGCGCCGGCACGGAGATCTCGTATTGCAGCTCACCTGTAAAACTCACCCGGGCTACCCGAGCGGTCACGCCTGCAACCTGCCCTTCCCGGATCTCCATGTGTGGGAAAGCTTCATTTGAAATATCGAAGCTGGGTTCCAGGCGCGACAGAAGCACGCGAGCCTGAGGACCCGCTACGGCAATCGACGCCCAGTTCGAGGTGACCACTGAAATCGCCACTTTCATGGATGGCCATTCAGTCTGTCGCCACCGCTCGAACCAGGCGGCCACTGAGTCAGCGTGGCCCGAAGTGGGGCTCGCCAGATAGTGATTGTCGGCAATGCACGCCACGACGCCGTCATCGAAGATGACACCGTCTTCCTTGAGCATGACCGAGTAGCGCACCCGTCCCGGCTTCAGGGTACGCATGTTCGACACATAGAAGCGGCTCAAGAACTCGGCGGCATCCGGTCCCGTGACTTCGATCTTGCCGAGAGACGAGCCATCAAACACGCCGACGCGCGTGCGCACCGCAGCCATTTCAGCCGCTACGGCAGCCTCTCGATCCTCACCGTTGCATCGGTACCAATCCGGCCGCTCCCAGCCAACGTCCTCGAACACGGCAGACAGCTTCTCGTGAACACTGTGAGCAGGCAGATAACGACGCGGCTTGTAGAGGTCACCTTGTCTGCGGTTGGCGATCGCGCCCATGCGGACGGCGGTGTAAGGCGGTCGGAAAGTTGTTGTCCCCACGGATTCAACAGATCGCCGCGTCAACCCCGCCATCAACGCCAACCCGTTAACGTTTGAAGTGCGTCCCTGGTCGGTACCCATGCCCAGCGTCGTATACCGCTTGAGATGCTCCACCGACACGTAGTTTTCTCGTGCGGCAAGCTCCACATCGGAAACCTTGACATCGTTCTGGAAGTCCACCCACATCGCTGCAGAGGAGCTCCCGTCGGGTTTCCACAACGGCGCAGCCGCACCCAGCGCAAGCGCTTCAACTTGTATTTCGACTGGCGGTGGCGCCTTGGAAATGCCCATCGCGGCGCCAATGGATTGCGCAGCACGACTGCCCTCGGCCAACGTAGTCGCCAGATCAAGTGTGCCGGCTGCACCACCCGCGGCGTACCAACCCTCCGGCAACTGCTCTGCCAGAAATGATCCGCGCTGGGCGTCATAGGCAGGCTTGACGCCCCGATGGCTTGCCAGGTGAATGAGCGGCGTGAATCCGCCTGCAACAGCGAGACCACTGCAGGGGACCTTGCGAGTCGCCCCAGTCTTGTCCTGGACAGTCAGGCTCGTCAGCCGGCGATATCCGGCGGTTGCCGTGACCTGGCTGTCAAACAAACAGGTGATACCGGCATGACGCGCAGATCCGGCATGAATAGCCTCGCCGCCGGCCCGAGTGTCTACTATGGCTTCGACCTTGATGCCGGCGCCGGCCGCAGCCAGAGCCGTGAGATAGCCGCTGTCGTTGTTGGTGTAGACGGCCAGATTGCGTGCCGGCGCAACGCCAAATTCTCCGATCAGCCGCCGCATCGCGCAAGACAACATGATTCCCGGCCGATCGTTCCCAGCGAACAGCAGCGGCCGGTCAATCATTCCAGTCGCCAACACCACCTGCTGTGCATGCAGTTTCCAATGGTGCTCGCAACGCACCCCGCGAGCGTCCGTGACGGTCTGCAATAACGTAAAGTGATTGCTCTCATAGGCCGCAGTCACAAGCGTGGAAGTGAGCACAGTGAAGTTTGGATCTGCAGTCAGTTGCGCCGCAGTCGCTCGTGCCCACTCAGCACCCGGCTGACTGTCGAGGGCGGTCGCTTCCCAGTTCAGAGAGCCACCCAACTGCGGTTGATCTTCGGCCAACACGACTTTCAGGCCGCTGCCGGTGAGAGCCCTGGCGGCCGCCAGCCCGGCCGGCCCGCCGCCGACAATCAACACGTCACAACTGGAGTGGCGATGGTGGGCGGATCGGGTTTCGGCCATTGTCGTCAGTGGCCGGCCAAATCCAGTCGAGCGCTCGATCAAGGGTTCAAACAGGGCCCAGGTGGGCCATTTGAAAGTCTTGTAATAAAACCCGGCGCTCAGAGTACGCGCGAACAGTTGCAGGCCCGCGGCGAGATCAAAGGAAGGCGAAGGCCAACCCGTGACCGACCGTGCCTCGAGACCCTCGCACAGCCGCACCTGCCCCGCTCGCAGAGCCGGCTCGTAGCCATAGGCATCGCGCACCGCCAACATCGAGTTGGGGTCCTCGAGACCGGCACCGTAGAAGCCGCGCGGCCGGTGATACTTGAAACTGCGCCCGATCACATCTACCCCGCCGGCAATCAACGCCGAAGCCAACGTGTCGCCCGGATGTCCCTGCAACTCCCGGCCGTTGAAAGTAAACGAGACCAAGCGCGATCGATCGATCAAACCACCGGCAGGCAGCCGATATCCACCGTACCCCGTCGACATGTCAGCTCGCTCCGGCGGCGACCGAGGTCGGCTCAGCGCTGAAGGGTTCATCGAATCGGAGAATCTGCGTCACCTCATGAGTCACGGTGTGCCGGGCCACCTTGAACCACTGACCGCAACCTGCCGCGCAACACCATTGCTCATGGTGCAGTCCCTTGCGGTTGGCGCGCATGAAGAGATAGTCCGTCCAGTCCACATCCGTAGCGGTGCCCGGAGGGGGACGCTCAACGCCCGCTTCCCCACCGTAGGTCAACTCTTCTTCGGTTCTCTGCTCGTGGCAGTAAGGACAGCGTAGGACGATCACGTTTGCGGCTCAGTGAGCTATGCCGGACGCCGCACCTTCGTCAACGAGACGATTCGTGCGGAAGCGATCCAGGCCAAACTTTTCGGCCAGTGGATGCGGTTTGCCTGTGGCCAGGGAGTGGGCGAGCAATGTGCCACCCGCAGGAATAGCCTTGAACCCGCCGGTACCCCAGCCACAATTGATATGCAGGTTATCGATCGGCGTAGGTCCGAGGATCGGCGAGCTGTCTGGAACGATATCGACGATGCCGGCCCAGTGGCGCATGAGACGTGTCTGGGCAAACGCCGGAAACATCTCTACCACCGAAGTGATTGTCTTCTCGATGGTACAAAACGTACCGCGCTGACCGTAGGAGTTATAGAGGTCGAGCACGCTGCCCATCACCAGCTCGCCCTTCTGGGTCTGGCTGATATACACACCGGTCGCCGGAGACAACACGATGTGGTCAAGAACCGGCCGGATCGGCTCCGACACCATGGCCTGCAGGCAGTGGCTGGTCACTGGCAGGCGAAATCCCGCCATTCCCGCCAGGACACTGGAGTGTCCCGCGACCGCCATGCCCACAGTGCCGCAGGCGATGCGCCCCCGGCTCGTCCGGATTGCGGAAATCCGGTTGTTGGTTTTTTCGAAACCCAGTACTTCGCAATTCTGCAGGATATCCACGCCACGATCGCTGGCCGCGCGCGCAAACCCCCATGCTACGGCGTCATGCCGGATCGTCCCACCACGTCGCTGCAGAAACGCGCCCCTGACGGGATTGCGAGAGCTCTCGCCCAGATTGAGTAGCGGCACCATGCGCTTGACTTCATCGCGATCGATGAGCTCGCCATCAACACCATTGCAAGCAAGCCAGTTGATCTTGTGTTGAACCGACTCCATCTGATGCTGATTGTGGATCAGCATCATGTACCCGCGCTGGGAGAGCATGATGTTGAAGTTGAGTTCGGGCGCTGCGTCTTCGTACAGCCGCAGAGCCAGGTCGTACAGCGCGGCACTCTCGGGAAACATGTAGTCCGAGCGGACTACTGTGGTGTTGCGGCCTGTGTTGCCACCTCCAAGCCACCCCTTCTCGAGCACAGCTACGTTGGTGACGCCGTGGTTCTTGGCTAGGTAGTAGGCTGTGGCAAGGCCATGCCCACCACCTCCGATGACCACGACGTCATAGCTGGCTTTCGGCTGCGGCTCACGCCACGCCGGTCGCCAACCGACATTCTTGCGCAGGCCTTGCCAGGCAAGACTTGCAATGGAATAACGCTGCACTGTCGCCCCGTGTTCGAACGGCGGGACGATAGCCGACGCGCCGCACAATTGCCTTGGTGCGGGCCCCCGAGATGCTAGGAGTTCCGGGTCTTGAGACGCTTGCAGTCGATCGGCCGCATCCCGAAATGACGACGAAAAGCGGTCGCAAACGAGGTCGGATGGGAGTATCCCGTCGCCTCGCTGACCTCATCGACTGAGCAGTGCCGGTCGCGCAGCAAGGTCAGGGCATGCTGCATCCGGCAACGCAGACTGAAGTCGAACAGGGTCTCACCGTAGACGGTCTTGAAACCCCGTGTCAGCGCTTTCTCCCCGAGGCCCACCGATCGGGCGATCTTGCGCAACGTCGGTGCGGGAGCGAGTTGCTCCATGAGCTGCTGGCGCGCCGCGGCCAAGGCGCGCAGCTCACGTTCTGAATACTCTTCCGTCGGCCGTTCCGGCAAGGACCAGAAATTTCCAACAGCAGCGCACAGCAACTCGAGTGCCAATGCCTCGGTGTAAGTCAGGTAGAGGTTGCCGCTGTAAGGGTTGTCGATCAACTTCGTGGTGATTTCCATCATCTGCGCGGTGAGCGGCATCTGACAGTAGTCGATGTGAGCGCCCGGAGCTGACACGAACGCCTGCAGGCGAGCAGGAACAGCGCCGTTCGATGGCAGGAAGTGCTCGGTCAGGAACTCGGGACGGGCGCTGATGGAAAACATTCGCTCATGGGAGCTCGGTGCCGTCCATTCCCGCATATCCGTTCCCTTCGGCTGCCTCCACACATGCAGTGCAGGGCGATTGAAGCGCAGCGGTCCGGGACGACTGACTCCGTAGTTCAAATCACCCGACAGCTTGAAGTTGAATTGCACCAGCCCATCCCCTGGCACGAATTCAAAGCGTGGATTCTTGTAGGTGAAATTGGAGAGAATGAGGTAAAGGTCGTTGCGAACACGCGTGAGCTCCCAATATCCACTGCCTTCTTCCGGGGTCAGGGTCACGCGCGCACTCAGCAGATCGCGCGCCGCATGCCGCAGCACGCGGGAGACATGGGGAGATTTCTCCAGGTTATCGAATGCGTCCGCAAGGGATCGGCCGGGACCGGCGAGGATCGTCCGGTAAAGGCCCGACGGCGGCGCTGTGCCCAGCGCAGAGACGCCGACGTTATTGTTCCGACTCATTTACCGCTAATCTAGCGCTATTTCGGAAAATCAGGAACTGCCTTGACGACCGACGTTCCGCCCGATTTCGACAGGATCCCCGACGTCCGGGATGGACTGACTCGCGAAGAGCGAGTGGTTTTGTACGTGCTGCACGAAACACAGAAGGAACGCGGCGATCGAAACGTGCCGACAGCGATGTTATGGGGGCGTGTGTGCGAGCACTTTTATATCAGTCCGCAGGCGCTTTCAGAGATGCTCGCCAGGCTTGGCGCGCGTCGCTTCTAGCGCAGTCGCGCACACCCTGGCGTAGTCGCCCGCACCCTAGCGCCGCGTTGCGCGAACGCGCCTCAATATAATGAACCCAACGACCATCGAAGCCGCAGCGCCAATCGGTGATACGAGTAAATCCGCGAATCCCTCTATTCCGCCACCACTGTAACGCACAACATCCACCGAGAAATCCGCGACGAACGGCGCTACGCCAGCGGCTGCCACGACCACTGCTGACACAACGCACAGCCTTCTGACCATGCTCAGGCGACGGTTGCGTCGAATACGCTGCACGGCCTCCGCCACAAATTGTTCGGGCGGCAAAGCCTCATCCGCCGCCACGAAAAGACGAGTCAGCTCAGGATCGATTTCATCTGACATGACGTACACCGATGTCGTGTTGATATGAGCGCAGAAGCTCGCGCAGACGAGCCGAGCCGCGCGTCACGTGTGACTTGACGGTCCCCAATGGAATCGCCGTTACCGAACTGATTTCACTGTGGCTCATGCCTTCGTTGTAGGCGAGCACTACGCATATGCGCACATTTGGCGGCAACGTGGCCAATGCACTGTCGAGGTCAATCTTTTCACTCAGCGTGGGTGTGAACGAGGCTGTAAATTCCGCCGCAGCCTCGAGCGTGTCAACTATCTGCGTTGAAGCCTTCTCAACTCGGTTCGCCCGCTCATGCTGCAGCCAGACATTCACCGCCAACTTGCGCAGCCATCCCCCAAAGGCCGTGGGCGACTTCAATCCGCGCAGTGTGCGCCAAGCCTGCAGAAATGTTTGCTGCGCGAGATCGTCGGCCAGCGCCGCATCACGACACAGCCGTCGCATCAGATTTCTGATTGCGGACTGACGACGGCGAACGAGCTCGCTGTAAGCCGCGTCGTCCCCGGCGGCGGCCAGGGCCACAACGGTCGCTTCAGTCGCTTCGCCGAGCATCATGCCCGGGCGCGCGTCATTCACGCGCGAGTGCCTTGCCCTTCGGATTTCAGTCGATCGCGTATCAGTGACCGGGCGGCAACCACCAGCCCCACACCGACACAGATGGTGGCCACTCCGCCGCCCAGCACCGGCAGAAATGCGACCGGCGCTACTGGCTTGAGGAAGAAAGACAGCAGCGCAATGCCCACACCCGAGGCAATGGTGGTGATCCCACCGACGCTGAAATGCTCGGGGTTGAGCTGCTCGGTGCGCAGATCACGCCCCATCAGCTTTTCGATGATGGCGGGATCGAGTTGCTGGCCCCGCTCTATGGCCACGCGCAGCGGCTCAATGGCTAGCCGCCGTTTCTGGTAGTCGGCAATGATGCCGGCTACAGCGGCGACGGCAATGAAAAGCCAGAAGGCAACGGCGACGAAATAGGCTCCCATGTGCATCTCCAGAAAAATTGTGGTCCTGCGTATAGGATGCGCCGCCGATGGATTTTGGATGCAGTCGGACTGCGCCCTCGCGCCGTTTATGCGGGCGTCGATTGTCTCAGGCGAAAGCCGGGATAAACAAACGCTCCCGAGATGCGCGTGCAATCCACCTCACTCACCCCAGCCGCACGAGCCACCGGATACCAGCGCGCCTTCACGAGCGATTCCATCGAATCCACAATTTTGCTCGCTTCCTCGTTTGAGAGCAGGAAGCGTGCACACTGGGAGAGGATGTTGTCCGCGCTCGCATAACGACCCTCGTCTCCGATACTCATTGCAAGGTCGCGGCGCTCGACACTCACCGGTGTAAAGGGAGTCAGGTCATAGGCGGGAGCGAGCCGGAATTCGGCATCCATTGCGATCACCGCGTGGTTGCGCGGATGGTCATCGGTGTTGGAAATCAGGGCATTGAACAGCATGCGTAGAAACAGCTCCCGTGCATCTGCGCGCGGATCCTTCGAGATGCGGCGCAGCTCTTCAGCGAGGAGCACGTAGGACCAACGCCCCCGATCATGGTGCGTGTCCCCTGCCCGCAGTAGTGTGAGAGCAGAGAGCATGCGCGCGCGCCGGTAACCGTCGGTGACACGCTCGCGATCAAAGCGGCGCACCAGGAGCACATCCCGATCTGCGACAGTCAGGATGCGGGACTCGGCTGTGTGGATTCCACATTCGCGAGCCAAACGCAACATGGCGTGCTCCACGCGCGCTTGATTGAAGCGGTCATCAATGCGGTTGAACTTGGCGATCCACAGACTATCCTCCTCTTCAACGACAACCTTCGGGCGAGCTCCTCCCATGGAGCTGCCGAGCAGCAGCAGTTCCTCGACCTGTTGGGCTGAAGAATCAACCGGGCGCGCTTCCTCGTCCTGGGCGATGATCGAATCGGCAAGCTGTTGCAGGTGAGCCAGCGCGATCGTCCGATTGAAGTTTCGCCGTGGAGCGGGCGGCACGGAGCTCAAGCCAAACGCCAGTGCTCCAGCGCGGTCATCGGCGGAATTCAAGAGGTAGTCGACCTCGGTGAGCTCGCCCTCCCCGCTGTGCTTTTCGATCACCCTCCGACCCCAGTAATCCGGGCTCGCATCGCGCAGCGCCCCAAACAGGCCTTTCAATGTCAGCGTCGAGTAAGTGTTGGGGCCGAGTTTCAACTCAATCGGATCGATCGGTACCGCATCCGGGCGAGCCAGATAGCGGCGCCCGTAGATCAACTCACCGCGCGAGTTGCCCGCTCGATCGGTGCTCTGGACGAATCGTGCAGCGGTCACGAAGGTGCGGTGCCCGGGGAGTGCGATGTAGACAAAGCACTCCCGGGCGCCTTTAGAAATCATTGTCGAGCCCCTTGACGGGGTAGGCATGCTTGCGTTGGGAGGCAAGCGCCAGTCCACTCTCGTCCCGATTTGGATCAGCCAGGTCTGCGAATGGGCTGAGCAAGTCATAGGCCCACAGGAGTGCTGCGTATACCGCCGCACTCGTGCCCGGCCGACCGGCCTCGGCATCGCGAACTGCTCGCACGCCAGTGCCGATCTTCGCGGCCACGGCCTCCAACGACAGGTTGCGACGCAAGCGCGCCGTGCGCAGATTGGCCCCGACCTGCTTCAAGGCCTGTTCGACCGCGTAGGGCGGTGCGGTCACCAAGGCATTCTTGCGTGCCATGCTTTTTAAAGCCTATTTCTATACAATACGTGCCTTAGAAAGCATACCCGTCACAAGAGGAGCGCGCAAGCACAGATGCCATATAAAGCCGATATTGCGCCAAAAAGTGCTTTACATAGCACGGCGGCGAGGCCAAGAGAGGGCTCTGTTCGTGCCGCGGCCGTCGAGGGTAATCAGCAACGGTGGACTGGCATGCCGGAAGAAAGGTTATCTAGACACCGAGCCTGCGGAAGAATGTCTTAACGCTCGCCGCCCGACTCTGTGCGCCTAGTATTCGCGGAAATGCGCTGCGCATTCGTCTATACGTTCAAGCGCTTAGAGGCTTGGGTCCCGCAGTCCGCGCAATGCGGGCCCGCTTCTGGATCTGTCGGGCTTGTTGTACATCTCTCCTAGTGTCTGCGATTTGCCGCCTCGGACCGAGCGAAGGCGGGGAGGCAGAGCGGTAGGGAATCCGAGCGTCCACAGGTGGTTGCACGAGATTCAGAAGGACGACCCATCATGATTCGTGACCCATCAATCTTCGCGGCCATCGACATGGCGAAGATTGCCTCCCCGTTGCTACTTGGAGTGCTCCTTTACATTTTCCGACGCTGGGTTACGAAGATTCTGGAGCACACTTTTGGCGCCGTATTTGGGAGGCTCCATAAAGGTTACAGATACCGACGATACGTGCGCGAGTACGCCCGGCTGATGTTGGAAAGACATGAGACCCTGCATGTCGTGGGGCTACGCACCGAATTAGAAAAACGCCGCCCCGTTGCAGAAGCGTACGTTGAGCAGTTTTGCAAGCCGCTCGACCAGTCCGCGCACGCCGTTCCGGCGGTTGAGCGATTGGCCGAACCCCCGAGATTCACTGTCGTACTGGGGGCACCCGGCGCCGGAAAGTCGACGCTTCTCACTCACCTCGTCATCTCGGCTGCCACGGCGTTGCGTGAACGCTCGCGAACGTGGTTCCGGCGGCGCAAGATGAGCCCGCTGTCAGTATTGCCTATATACGTGCCGCTCGGTCAGTGCAGCGCCAAAAATGACGATCTGCTGAAAGACATACTCGATAGCCGCACAGCGATCCTGTCGTTAGCCCAGATCCACAACATGCCTTCGGGCTTTCTGGAGTACTTCCTGGCGCGGGGTAGTGCGGTAGCTCTTCTCGATGGCATTGACGAAGTCGACGACCCATCGGCTCGCAACAGCCTATACGGAAAGGTCAACGACTTCTTAGAGCGGTTTCCTCGCGCGAAGGTGATTGTGACGTGTCGTACTGCGGGGTGGCGTGGCGGATTCTTGCGTGATCCGCAAGTTCTCGAGTTAGCTCCGCTGACGCCCATACAGCAGGTCGACCTCATCTATAAGTGGTACCGCGCCGGCATGCGAATCCCGAGCGGCATTACGGACTCGAAATGCGACGAGGTCAAACGCGAGGTAGAACGGGAAGCAGGCGACTTAGTCACCACCATCGAACAAACAGAGAGCATTCGGGAGCTCGCCCGGAACCCTCTCCTTTTGAGTCTCATTTGCCTGGTGCATCGTCAAAAAGGTCATCTTCCGGTGGTGCGGGCGGCACTCTACACGGAATGCGTCGAAGTGCTGTTGGTGCGCTGGGACGAGATCAAGGGCAGGGCGCAGAACTACATTGCCGGCGACTCGATGAAAGGATTGCTCCAGCGAATCGCATATCGAATGCATATCGAGGGGCGGCGGCAAATCGCAAGGTCGGACCTCGAGCGCCTGGTCGGGCACGTGTATCCGCAGTTGCTGCAGCTCACCAACGCACGCCAACTCGTTCTGGAAATCGAACGCCGCGGCGGGATCATGACCGAGCGATCGGTCGATCAGCTCATGTTCGCACACCAGACGCTACAAGAGCACTTCCTCGCCGACTATCTGCTGACGATGGCTCTCGACGACGACACGATCCGCAGTCTCTCCACGGCTGACTGGCGAGAACCCTTCCGCCTGATGTGCGGCCGCCATCGCAATCCTCTTCGATTGATCTCGGCGGTCTGTCGCGAATCTCCAATCCTCGCACTGAGCGCCCTGGCAGACGTGGATCCGGTCCATCTCGAAACTCCCGATGCACAGGAGTTTGTTGCCGGAGTCCTGGTTCGCGCAGATCTGTTTCGCACGAGCGAATGTGTCGAGGCGGTGGTAACCCTGCTGCGCGTGAGGTCCAATCCCTTCGGAGCCCTCGTGGAGAAATTTGTCGAGCGCGCGATCACTCAGGGTGGGGATTGCCGGTTACATGTGATTGTGGATGCCTTGGGCAATATCTGTACAGCCGCCTCCGCTGGAGTGTTGATCAAGTTGTTGGTAGTCGCGAGTTGCGCAAGCGCGCGACCACATATAAACGCGACTCTGGCTCGATTGCAGGACGTGGCGCTGCGAGAAGTTCTGGAATCGGAGCGTGCCAAGGTGCTTTCCGGCCAGCAGGTGTTCGATTTTTTGACCGAATGCACCTGTTTAGCGGCTACCAGGCAACTCTGGGAGCGGTATGGGCTGCACCCAGGTCCCGGCAGAGAGGAAAAATGGGCGCAAGCATGGGCACACCGTCTTGCCGATGGTGCTGTGGATCGAGTGTTTAAAGCGATCAAATTGAAACACGGCCCCGTACCGGATCGCAGCGTATGGCCGTACGACAAAAATGCAGATACTGCCGCCGCCTGGCTCATCTATAGATGTGTGGAAATATTGTCGGAAAGGTATCGGGACAGGTCGGAGCTTTATATCCAGGAGAGCGGGACAATCGACCGGTGCGCAATCAGGGTGCTGATTCCGATGGCCATAAGAGGCGTCCCGGACGAATTAGTCTACCGTAGGTACCTCGCCATGTTGCGGAGGCATAGAGAAATTCGCTTGGCTAACGGGTTGGAAAGCGGAGCTGTTGAAGAGAATGGAGTGACGGAAGGGAGTGACGCACTGCCCGCTGAGAACGAGGAAACAGGCTCAATACAAAAAGCCGAATCCCTCACTAAGTTGTTTTCTCAGCTCCCAGACCTGCAATCCGGCGTCGGTGGCTGGCTTCGACTGGGATCTTATTTTGCGCACCAGCGTAGCGATCGCAAAAGGATGGCCGCCGATGTCGCCGCGTATGCAGCGGCCGCGCTCCTACTCGTTTTGTTCGTTATTTCGCTGCCACGAGTCGCAGAAAGAATGATGACGGCCGGGACCTGGGTTTACCAGGCTGTGGAATCGTTGCCTGCCTGGGCGATCGGATTTTCGGTAGTCACGCCCGTGATATTGCTTGGCACGATCCTTCGCCGGTGCGTTGAAGATCTCATTCTCAGTGTGGTCGTTGTAGCACTCGTCCTGGCCCTCGCATTTGCTTCGCACGCGCTCTTTTTCCTCCTACTGATATCCCGGCCTGGAATTCTCTTGGTGGAAGCGGCTATTTCCGGAACGACGATTAACGGTGTGATGTTGGGTCAAAGAGTATGGCGCTGGCGAGCTGCCGCGGTGTCCTTGACTGCGGCGAGTGCCGTTTATTCGGCGCGGTCGGCGTCTGACGCAATTCAGACACATTGGCCGGGCGCACCGTTCACGATGTTATCGATCGGCTTGACCGTGCTGAGCATTGCCGCGACCGGGATTTGGATCTGGGCGCGTGTGTTCCGCGTGAGAGATGACTGGATTGTGTGGCTCGCGAGCCATCCAAAGCGCGAGGAGATTCTGCGCGAATTCGGCCCAAGCGCCGAATCGTGGAAGGTGAAACCACAGTTGCAGCCCATTTTACACATGTACGAATAGGGACGAGGATAGGCTCCCTTGTGCATCTCCAGAAAAATTGTGGTCCTGCGTATAGGATGCGCCGCCGATGGATTTTGGATGCAGCCGGACTGCGCCCTCGCGCACCAGCAGCGCCGAGGAAGCGGCCGACATGGAATTCCGTGCCGATCTGATGCTGGTGCTGCGAGACTTCTTCCGCGAGCGAGGAGCTTCTCAAGCGCAGGTCGGCCAGGTGCTCGGCATCCCGCAACCGCGCGTCAGCGAACTCATGACGGGCAAGGTCGACAAGTTCTCATCGGATAAGCTGATCGGGTTCTGCGCGAAAGCCGGAATACGCTTCAAGCCCGCAACTGTGCAAGGGACGAAAGGCCGTCCGTTGAGAGTGAAGTGCGACGTTTCAGTCGCGGCAGCCTGACTCACGGAACCGGCCCAAAACGAAAACGGCGAGGACTCAAGTCCTCGCCGTAAATATGTCGCGACTTTTGGGGCCGCTCTTAGGACGTGTGGTCTCTACCTCATCCGCACTTGGAATCTCCGCAGCTCAGGCAAGTCATGCACCCATCCATCATGACCACAGCCGCGGTAGAGCACTTGGAGCACAGCTGTGCCCCTTCGGGGAAGTGCGACTTGGAGAACGCATCGGTCTGCTTGGCGCGGGCCTCGAACTCCGCCCGCTTTTCATCAACCATCTTCTGCTGATGCTCATCCAGCTTCGGCGCCCGCATCAGTCCGATGGTCTGCAGGTGCTTCTCAATCACATGCCCCAACTCGGCAATAATGGACGGCATGAACTTCCCACCCGGCTGCCAGTAGCCGCCGCGAGGATCGAACACCGCCTTCAGTTCCTCCACGAGGAAAGTGACGTCGCCGCCCTTCCTGAATACCGCCGAGATGATTCGCGTCAGCGCCACGATCCACTGGAAGTGATCGAGGTTCTTCGAGTTGATGAAAACCTCGAACGGCCGGCGCTGCTCGTGCTCGGTGCCTTCATTCAACACAATGTCGTTGATGGTCACGTACATCGCGTGATCTGACACCGGCGTCTTGATCTTGTACGTGTTTCCGATCAAGACTTCCGGACGCTCGAGCTTCTCGTGCATCCGGATGACCTTGGCGGTCTTACCGTTCTTGTCACGGAAGAGATCGGGATCATTCGCAATGGCGGCTGCGACCCTGGCTTCGGCGGCGGCCTTGTCCTCCGGCTTGCGAACCCGGTACTTGACGATTTTCTTGTCGATTTTCATGACGTACACCTCGCAGGCTGCTACAGCTTGCCGTAGTAGCCTTCCTTGATGGCATCGAAAAGATTGGCGGCGGTGTGCTTCTCGCCGTCGTACTCGATCTCTTCGTCGCCTTTCACTTCGACTTCGCTGCCGTCTTCCAGCGTGAACACGTAAGTAGTGTTCTTGAGGTCTTCTTCCTTAACCAACACGCCCTGGAACGCTTCAGGGTTGAAGCGGAAGGTCGTGCACCCCTTCAGGCCCTTCTCGTGGGCGTAGAGGTAGATGTCTTTGAAGTTCTCGTACTTGTAGTCCGTCGGCACATTGGCCGTCTTGGAGATCGAGGAATCGACCCACTTCTGTGCGGCCGCCTGGATCTCCACGTGCTGCTTGGGCGTCACTTCATCGGCACTGGTGAAATAGTCCGGCAGCTTTTCGGCCGGGACGCTCGAGCCGGGAATCGCCTTCGCATTGATGATCTGGCGGTAGGCCAGCAACTCGAAGGAGAAGACGTCGACCTTCTCTTTCGACTTCTTTCCCTGGCGGATGACGTTGCGGAAATAATAGTGTGCGAACGAGGGCTCGATTCCGTTCGAGGCATTATTCGCCAACGACAAAGAAATCGTGCCCGTAGGCGCAATCGAGGTGTGATGCGTGAACCGCGCGCCCACCTCGGCCAGCTCATGGACGAGCTGCGGAGCCACTTCCGCGACCCGTTGCATATAGCGGCTGTACTTGGCATGCAGCAGCCGGCCGGCGATCTTCGCACCCGGCTTCCAGCCGTCCTTCATCATCTCCGGCCGCTTGCGGAGCATCTCCTTGGTGACCGTGAACTCCTCGTTCATGATGGGCGCGGGGCCCTTCTCGCGGGCCAGCTCCAGCCCTGCTTCCCAACCCGCCACGGCCATCTCACGGGACACTTCCTCGGTAAACTTCACCGACTCGGGCGAGCCGTACTTCATGCCGAGCAGTGTCATGGTGCTTCCGAGACCGAGAAAGCCCATGCCATGGCGTCGCTTACGCAGGATCTCGCCGCGCTGCTGTTCCAGCGGCAACCCATTCACCTCAACAACATTGTCCAACATCCGGGTGAATGCCTTGACCACCTCGCGATATTCGGTCCAATCGAACTGCGCAAATTCGCTGAAGGGGTGCTTCACGAATCGGGTCAGGTTCACGGAGCCCAACAAACAGGAACCATAGGGCGGCAACGGCTGCTCGCCGCACGGATTGGTGGCGCGGATGTTCTCGCACCACCAGTTGTTGTTCATCTCATTGACGCGGTCGATGAGGATGAAGCCGGGTTCCGCGAAATCGTACGTCGAGGACATGATCACGTCCCACATACGACGCGCCGGCAGCGTCTTATAGACTTTGCAGGCGACGAGACCTTCATCGTTCGCGACGTAGTTTTCGTGAACAGGCCACTCGCGCCACAGGAATTTGCTGGAATCCTCGAGATCAGGGCGATCTGTCTCGTACTCCTTGCGGGAGAGCGGGAATGCGAGCTTCCAATCGCGATCCTCACGTACGGCCTTCATGAAGTCGTCGGTGATCAGGAGCGAGAGATTGAACTGACGCAGGCGTCCGTTCTCGCGCTTCGCGCGAATGAACTCCATCGCATCGGGATGCCCAACGTCGAATGTGCCCATTTGTGCGCCGCGCCGGCCACCGGCAGACGACACCGTGAAGCACATCTTGTCGTAGATATCCATGAACGACAGCGGGCCCGAGGTATACGCCCCGGCTCCCGAAACGTATGCGCCACGGGGCCGGAGCGTGGAAAACTCGTAGCCGATACCGCATCCGCTCTTCAGCGTCAGGCCAGCCTCGTGGACTTTCCCGAGGATGTCGTCCATCGAATCGCGGATGGTGCCCGACACGGTGCAGTTAATGGTCGAGGTGGCCGGCTTGTGCTCCAACGCGCCTGCATTGGAAGTGACCCGGCCCGCGGGAATTGCACCGCGACGGAGCGCCCATAAGAAGTGCTCGTACCATTGGTCACGAACATCGGGTAACTCGACGTCCGCAAGCGCTCGCGCGACACGCTTGTACGTGTCGTCCATTGTCTTGTCGATGGGGGAGCCATCTTTGGCAGTCAGCCGATATTTCTTGTCCCAAATATCGAGCGATGCCTCCTGGAAGGAGATGGCATCAATGTCCTTGGGTTCGATCTTCACGACGGTATTCATGAATCCGTGGCGCTCCGAATGTTTTACGCCTGTGCAACGGATTTCAGGATGTCTGACAGCTGCGGGAACGCCGGCAAAGGCGCACCGCGGCGCTTGAGGACAGCGCGAGAGCCAGACCCCCTGAACCTCCCCGATCGTTGATCTTGGGTCGCTGTGAGCAAACACAAGATCTTGTGTCGGGGTCGAAAGACTAATGAGGGTGTCCACGGTCGTCAAGGCTTGCGGCCATATTCTGTAATACCGCGTTCACCCTGATAAATCAGCTATTTACAGCGTTTTCCGCAGTAACAGTCCCGTAATTTTTGCATTAGCGGCATCCAGTACTGCGGCCGACCGAACCCTAGATATTGTGTGCTCAGGATACCCCCAGGATGGTCCACGGGTTGTGCACAGAGTTGTCCACCGCCGCCCTTGAAAGCGCCCGGGCCGGCCCTAGAAATGCGTCAACCGTCCACTCATTCCAACTTTGAGGAGATTTGAAAATGGCTATTGTGCGTTACGAGCCCTGGGCTGTGGTCAACCGTCTGCATCAGTCGCTCGATCAGTTTTTCAATGAAACATTGAGCTCGCCCGAAGCGTCCAGCTCGCCCAGTGTTGCCTGGGTGCCGCGTGTCGACATCCACGAGGAGAAGGATCGCTTTGTAGTACTGGCTGACGTGCCCGGCGTTGATGCGAAGGACATCGACATTACCGCCGAAAACGGTGTGTTGACAGTTCGCGGCGAACGTCGCGCCGAGAAGCGCGAGACCGACAATGGCTACGAGCGTGTCGAGCGCGTGACCGGTTCCTTCCTGCGCCGCTTTACGCTGCCCGAAGGTGCCAACACCGAGTCAATCAAGGCGAAGCAGACCAATGGCGTACTGGAAGTAACGATTCCCAAGACGCCTGCCGTGCAGCCGCGCCGGATTTCAATCGATAGCTGAGAGATAAGGTAAGTACCCCCGCGGCGACACACACCCATGTGTCGCCGCGGGTATGATCAGGGCATGAAACCCAATTTTTCGGCCCTCGCCCTCGCGCTCATCCTCACCGCATTCGTAGCGCCGGGCGCACCTGCCGCCATGCCCTCAGCAGTGGGCGACACCCCCGTTCCCTCGCTTTCACCGATGATCAAGAAGGTCTCACCGGCCATCGTGAACATCGCCACGCGCGGCACCATTCATGAGAAAGGTCCGCAGAATCCGTTGTTGGACGATCCCTTCTTCCGCCGTTTCTTCGATGTCCCACAGGACTCGGGGCCGCGCGAACGCCCGTTCCAGAGCGCGGGTTCCGGTGTCATTTTCGACGCCAAGGCTGGATATATCGTCACCAACGCTCACGTGGTGGAGAACGCCAGCGAGATCACCGTCACCTTGCAGGACGGTCGCGATCTGAAGGCCGAGATCGTCGGCAGTGACGAGCCCTCGGATGTGGCAGTGCTCAAGGTCAAGACCGACAGTCTGATCCAGATCTCCCTCGGTGATTCAGCCAAGGTCGAGGTCGGAGATTTCGTGGTGGCCATTGGCAACCCCTTCGGCCTGCAGCACACCGTGACGTCGGGAATCATCAGCGGCCTGTCCCGCTCGGGCATCAACCCGGACGGCTACGAGGATTTCATCCAGACGGACGCCTCCATCAACCCCGGCAACTCGGGCGGCGCGCTCGTCAACCTGCGGGGCGAGTTGATTGGAATCAACACGGCCATTCTGTCCCGCAGCGGCGGCAACATCGGTATCGGCTTCGCCATCCCGGTCAACATGGCGCACAGCGTCATGGATCAGCTCATCAAATATGGTTCCGTCAAACGCGGCCTCCTCGGCGTCAGCATGTATACGGTCACGCCTGACATCGCCCAGTCGCTTGGCCTTGCCAATGCGCAGGGCGCGCTGGTTTCACAGGTTGTCGACGGCTCTCCCGCCGAAAAAGCCGGCATTCACACCGGCGACGTCATCACCTCGGTCAACAACCAACCTGTCAAATCCAACGGTGAGCTGCGCAATGCCATCGGGCTGATGCGGGTGGGTGACAAGGTGGAGATCGGATTGCTGCGCGAGGGCAAACCGCTGCACGTCACGGCAGTCATTGCCGACTCCTCGTCGCCCCAGGCAGCCGGCACGGCGACGCCGGAAGGCATGCACAAGGCATTCGAGGGAGCAACGCTGGTCGATGCTCCGGATGGTGGCGGCGCGCTGGTGAAGGCCGTCGAGCCGGGAAGCCCCGCGGCGCAGGTCGGCTTGCGCAACAACGACATCATCGTCGGCGCCAACCGCGGCAAAGTGAGCACGGTTCAACAGCTCAAGGATCGTGCGAAAACTTCTGCAGTACTGGTACTCGAGGTCCGTCGCGCCAACGCGATCGTTCTGATCCCACTGCGGTGACCACGCAGTCGACAGTCTGTGTCCTGGGTGGCACCGGCTTTGTCGGCAAGGAGTTGGTTGCCCGCCTGGTGAAAGACGGTCACTGGGTTCGCGTACCCACGCGCGCCTGGGCAGGCAACGATGAGTTACGGGTGCTGGACACCGTTCGTCTGATCAGAACGGACGTGCTCGATCAACGCAACCTGCCGAAGCTCTTCGCAGGCGCGGATGTCATCGTCAACCTGATCGGGATTCTGAACGAGCACGGCCGCAACACGTTCAAGTCCGTTCATGTGGATCTGGCTGCGAAGGTAGCCGCCGCGGCGCGAACCGCGGGCGTCAAACGGCTGCTGCATATGAGCTCGCTCGGCGCTGACGCAAGTGCAGCTCCCAGCAGATATCTGCGTTCCAAGGGCGAAGCCGAAGAGCGCGTGCGCGCGAGCAATCCCGCTGTCGGATGGACAATCTTTCGTCCCTCTGTGATTTTCGGCCCGGGCGACACGTTGACCAACCGATTCGCGGGACTCTTGCGCCTCTCGGCCGGGACTCTGCCGCTCGCCCGCGCGCAAGCGCGATTTGCCCCGGTCAGTGTCGAGGACGTGGCGGAGGCATTTCGACGCGCCCTGAACGACCCAGCAACAATCGGTCAGACCTACGAGTTATGTGGACCGCAGGTCATGACACTCGAAGAGCTCGTACGCACGACTGCGGCGGTGGCCGGCCTGCCGTGCCGGATCATCCGCTTGCCCGACTTCATTGCCTTCGCGCAGGCAGTGCTCATGAATTTGCTGCCCGGCAAGCCCTTCTCGGTGGACAACTACCGCTCATTGAGCGTCGACAGTGTTTGTCGCGGGGATAGTGGGCTCGGCCGGTTGGGAATCTCGCCGCAACCGCTGCTGTCGGTGTTACCTGTTTATCTGGCATAGCTGGGCGTGGCGGCTTGCGCGCGGTTGTTTGGCAAGCTGCCGAGCTGCTGCATAGAAGCTCAACAGATCCCCACCCTGCTCGGCCAGCAGGCGCTCGAATCCGGGCACACACTGGTAATAGGTGGCGACGGAGGCGAGCTGGGCATTGTTGAGCCCCTCCTTGAGCCACGAGTCGTAGTATTTATCGCCCTGACTTGCCTGCAGCGCGCGCGCCTGCGCGGTCAGATCCGCCAACACCTTCGATTTGCGCTCCCGCATCTGCTGTGGCGGCAGCCCCGATGCATACAGGCGCTGCAGTTGCTCCCGCCCGTTCGCAAACAACTCAATGAATTGATGCTCCTTCGTGTTCTGCTCCACGAACTCCCGCATCAGGTCCGCCTGGCCCCGCGACCGCAGCCATCGCTCCAGCCCCGCATCCTCCACCGTCGTTGCGAATGCTTCATTGAACTCAGTGTCATTCTTCACATACAGCAGCTGATGCGCCAGCTCATGGAAAATAATGGCGGCGAGCTCGCTATCGCCATAACGCATCATGCTGCTCAGCACTGGATCGGCGAATTTACCCAAGGTTGAATAGGCGGGCACGCCGCCCACGGTCACATCAAAGCCCTTCGCGGCCAGGTTCGCGGCGAAGGCGCGGGCTTTTTTCTCTTTGAAATAGCCACGGTATGCAACGCAGCCGGCGATCGGGAAGCACCAGTGTTTGGGCTCGATCGAGAATTCGGGCGTAGCCACGACATTCCACACAACGTAGGGACGTTTGATGTCTGCGTAGGTTCGGTAACTGCGGTTGTCCGGGAGGTGCAACTCAGTTACGGCGAAGTCGCGGGCCGCATTGACGTCCATGAGCCGAGTGCGCAGCGGCGGTGGCGTGCGCGGGTCGGCTACGACTTTGTCGATGGGACGACGGGCGTGGAGGACGTTGTACTGGCCGCCAGCCGCTTGGGCGAGGTACAGAGTGCCGCAACCGCTTAGCGGGGCGATGAGGATGGCGGCGAGCAGAACTCGTAGGTGCGATAACATGTGCATATGGAAGTTTACTTGGTCGGAGGCGCAGTTCGAGACCGGCTCCTCGGTCTACCCGTTCACGAGCGTGATTGGGTCGTGGTCGGCGCACGCCCCGAGGATCTCGAACGTGCCGGTTATGTGCCCGTAGGCCGGGAATTCCCGGTCTTTTTGCACCCCGAGACCAAGGAAGAGCACGCCCTTGCCCGCCTCGAGCGCAAGACCGCGCCGGGCTACAGGGGGTTCACCACGCAATTTTCACCCGACGTAACGCTGGAGGAAGACCTCAAGCGGCGCGATCTGACCATCAACGCAATGGCGCAGACTTCTTCGGGCGAGATCATTGACCCGTACGGCGGCCAGCGCGACTTGAATGCCCGCGTGTTGCGCCACGTGTCGGAGGCGTTCATTGAGGATCCGGTGCGGATTCTGCGCCTGGCGCGATTCGCGGCCCGGCTTGCCGACCTGGGATTTACCGTGGCCGAGGAGACTCTGACCCTGATGCGGCACATGGTCGCATCAGGCGAAGTCGACGCACTTGTGCCCGAGCGCGTATGGCAGGAGGCCGAACGCGCGCTAGGCGAATCGCGTCCTGACGTGTTCTTTCAGACACTTCGCGACTGTGGCGCTCTGGCTGTGAACTTTCCCGAACTTGACGCGCTGTATGGCGTGCCACAACCGCCCAAGTGGCATCCCGAAGTTGATACCGGCGTGCATGTGATGCTTGCCGTCCGGTACGCGGCACGCATCGGTGCACCGACTTCGGTTCGATTCGGCGTGTTGATGCACGACTTGGGTAAGGCAGTAACTCCGAAGGAGCACTGGCCCAGTCACCGCGGGCATGAGGAAGCTGGTGTGCCGCTGGTCGAAGCGCTCTGCGCACGACTGCGCGTGCCGAATGGGTTCCGGGAGCTGGCCGTTTTGGGCGCCCGCCATCATGCTGTTGTTCACCGGGCCGCCGAGTTGCGACCTGACACGATACTTAAGCTGTTCGAGACCACCGACGCATTTCGACGCCCGGAGCGGTTCGCCGAACTGCTGCTGGTCTGTGAGTCGGACGCACGCGGCCGGACCGGGCTCGAGGCCCAACCCTACCCGCAGGCCGAATACCTGCAGCGCGCCCGCGATGCCGCAGCCGCTGCACAACTGTCTGACGAAGAACGCGCGGGCCTGCAGGGTCCCGCCATTGGCGCGAAGATCCGCGCGAAGCGACTCGATGCAGTGATTCGAGTCAAAGAGGAGTTTGGAATTCGTGCCTAAAAAACTGGCCTTGTGTGCTTTGCTGGCCCTGACCATCGTTTCGGGTGCGACGCTGGGCGCCCCTCATGACGAGGGTTTGGAGCGATTTCGGGCGACGTTCAAGGAGCTGGTTGAAACCAACACAACGCTCTCCGCCGGAGACTGCACACTGGCGGCCCAACGCATGCAGGCCCGCCTGAAGGCCGCGGGTTATCCGGATGCAGACCTGCACCTGTTCGTGCCGGACGGTCACCCTAAAGAAGGTGGATTGATCGCGGTATTGCATGGGACCGATCCGCACGCCCAGGCGATCCTGATGCTCGCTCATGTCGATGTCGTGGAGGCAAGGCGCGAGGACTGGACACGGGATCCCTTCACGCTCATTGAAGAAGGTGGGTACTTCTACGGACGCGGCACCGGCGACATGAAGGCCCAGGCGGCGATCTGGGTCGACAACCTGGTCCGCTTCCGCGAAGAGGGCTTCAAACCCAAGCGCTCGATCAAACTGGCCCTGACGTGCGGGGAGGAGACCAGCGGGGCGTTGAACGGCGCCGAGTGGCTCGTCAAGAACGACCGTCAGGCGATCGATGCTGCGTTTGCGCTCACTGAAGGCATCGATGGGGAGCTCGATGCGAATGGGCATCGGGTGGCAATGCATGTGCTGGCGGCCGAGAAAGTCTCACAAAACTTCACGTTCGAGGCGACTAACGCCGGTGGGCACAGCTCGCGTCCCGTGCCCGACAATGCGATCTACCATCTCGTGCGGGCTGTCGATCGAGTCAGTCACTATGAGTTCCCCGTGCAACTCAACGATGCCAATCGGGGCTATTTCCTCGGCATGGCGAAAATCATGCCGGGCGAAACCGGCGCCGCCATGGCCGCCGTTGCGAAAGACCAGACCGATACGACAGCACTGGCCGTGTTGGACAAGGATGCCAACTTTCACGCCATGCTACGCACAACCTGCGTCGCCACCATGCTGTCGGCAGGGCACGCGACCAACGCGCTGCCACAACGGGCGCGGGCCAACATCAACTGCCGGATATTTCCGGGCGTCGCGCGTGAGGCTGTGCTGGCGCAACTGGTTAAGATTGTCGATGACCCGGCCGTGTCAGTGACCATCCCCGAAGTTCGCGGCCCTGTCGCTCAGCCCTCGCCGCTGACGCCGCAGATCCTGGGGCCGATCGAGAAGGTCAGCCACGAGCTGTGGCCCGGTGTGCCGGTGGTTCCCGCTCTCGAGCCCGGCGCATCCGATGCGCAGTTCCTGAATCCGGCGGGGATACCGACGTACGGCATCTCAGGCTTGTTCACCGATTCGGACAATGGACACATTCACGGCTTGAACGAGCGGGCGCACATCCAGGCCGTGTACGAAAGCCGGACGTTTCTGTATCGGTTGGTGAAAGCCTACGCGAATCAGACCTGACCGCTGCTAACGCCGCGCGCGTATGACCGCGGCACGCGCGGCGTGACCGGACCCACGGACCGGCGGGCTAGCCGTCAGCGCAAGATCCCATGGTGCAGCATCGCCAGCAACGCCACGCCCAACACGATGCGATACCACGCAAACACCGTAAAACGGTGCGACTGCACGTACCGCAACAACCACTTCACGACAACAAACGCCACCACACCCGAGACAATGAAGCCCAGCGCCAGTCCCGACCAATCCTCGTAGGCGGCTTCGTGACGGGCCTTCAGGAGCTCATAGGCGCTCGCTGCGAACATGGTCGGGATACCGACGAGAAACGCGAATTCGGTGGCGGCAGGTCGCAGGGTCATGCCCGCGAGCATGGCCGCGAAAATAGTCGCTGCTGAGCGCGAGGTACCTGGCAGCAGGCCCGCGGCGATCTGCCCGATGGCGACCCAGATCGCCACCGACCAGGTGAGCGTGTCCGATTTCGGTTTGCGCGCTACGTACTGCTCAATCACCAATATGGCCACGCCGCCGACCAGTGTTGCGATGGCAATCGGCAGCACCGTCACCGGCAGCTTGAAACCCAGTTTGGTCGCAACGAAGCCCAGCACCAGGGTGATGAGTACCGACACCGTGAGCTTGTACAGGTAATCGCGGTTCTGCGGCTCGCGGCTGTGCAGGAGCAGCTCGGTCAACCGGCGCTGGTAGATCAGTACGATTGCGAGAATCGCGCCCGCCTGGATGGCGATATTGAAGAGATCGGACCGCGCGCCCAAAAACTGCTCGGCAATCAGCAGGTGCCCGGTGCTGGAAATCGGCAGGAACTCGGTGACGCCTTCGATGATGCCGAGCAGGACGGTATGCAGTGTTTCGGACACAAGGGTTCTCGCTGGGTTGGGGCGGGCAGCCCGCGGGTATGTTAACGCAATCGTTCTAAAGCGACCTTCTCAGGTCCTGATACGCGAACCCTCGAAGCGGCTGCTGCAAGTTGCGGCACAGTGCCATCACCTTGAAGGACTCACCCATCTCCCCGGGCAGCAGCAGTCGTCGGGCTTCGCCGGCAAGCTTGGCATGCGCGGCGACGTCGGTGGCTTCGGCAGTCATGGCTTCGATGCCGTTTCCAAGGAGGAAAGCCGCCTGGGTCGCGAACCCGGCGACTTCGAGATCGGCGTCCAGCGCGGCCTCCGCGACGCGGGTGAAGTCGACCCATGCCGTGATGTCCTGGACCGCAATGTTGATGAAAGGATCGTCGTGCGCGCGTTGTTTGAAAAAGCAGCGAAGCGTGCCGTCGCTCCGATCCGGGTGATAGTAGTGGGCGCGCGGTAAGCCGTAGTCAAACAGCAGCAGCGCGCCCTGATCGAGACATTGACCAACACCGGCGATCCAGGGTCCAACGCGCGGGCAGATTTCGGACGTGTAGCCATCCGGTAGCGCAAATGGGAGATCGCTGAGCAAGGCGCCACCCGCAGCCCCATCGTCAATCGCCGGCCCCTCCACCCAAACAAACCCCTCTCCTTGCGCCCCCACCCCCAATTCCCGCACCCCGCCATCCCGCACCACAACCCGCCGGAACGGCAACGCATCCAAAACCTCATTGGCCAGGATGACGCCTCGGATGGGTGTTTCCGGCAATCGCTCCAACCAGACGACGCGGTCGCGAAGCGACTGCGGAAGCTGCTGTATGCGCTCCCGCTGACGCTCAGCCAGATCCGCGCTCACTTCGAGAATCGCGTACCGATCGGGTAACACGCCAAGCTTTGCGAGCGCCTCCAGAACTGTGGCCGCCATGCGGCCCGTACCCGCGCCCAGCTCGAGGATTTCGCCGCCCGTTTCACCCAGTACATCGGCGCACTGCTGCGCCACGCAGCGGCTGAATAGATCGGACACCTCAGGTGCAGTCACGAAATCACCGCTCGCACCTATCTTGACGCTCCCGGCGCTGTAATAGCCGAGCCCGGGTGCATACAGTGCAAGCTCCATGAACTGCTCGAAGGACAGCCACCCACCGGCTGCAGACAGACGCTCCCGAATGAGAGCCGCCGCTGCACTGGAATGGCGCTCCTCATCAGGTGATAACGACGGCAGCATTGAGTGCGGGGCGGATGCGGTCATAATCGCACTCGATGTCAACTAATCCACACGGCGCGCTGACCGGCAAGGCTGCGCTGATTACAGGTGCCGCCCGCCGGGTGGGAGCCACCATCGTACGCAAGCTGCATACGGCGGGGGCGAATATAGTTCTGCACTATCGAAGCTCCGGCGAGGACGCGGAGGCCCTGGCGCGCGAGTTGAATGAGGTGCGGCCGAACTCCGTGGTGCAGGTCGAGGCTGACCTGCTCGATCTGGACCAGCTCAAGATGCTGCCGGACATAGTCACGAGCAATTTCGGAACGCTCGACATCCTCGTCAACAATGCGTCCACGTTTTACCCAACTCCCATGGGCGACGTGACTGAGATCGATTGGGACGACCTCATCGGAACCAACCTCAAAGCACCGCTGTTCCTGTCGCAGGCCGCCACCGCCGCCCTGCGCATCAGCAACGGTCTCATTGTCAACATTGCAGACATCCACGGAATGCGTCCCCTGAGCCGTCACCCGGTGTACAGCATCGCGAAGGCAGGAGTCATCATGCTGACCCGGTCGCTGGCCAGGGAGCTGGGGCCGAACATTCGAGTCAACGCCATTGCGCCAGGACCCGTGATGTGGCCGGAAGACGGCATGGATCGTGAGCTACAAGCCAGGATCGTCGATCGGACTGCGCTGAAGCGTCCCGGTTCACCTGATGATGTAGCTCGCGCAGTCCTCTTCTTCGCGAGCGAAGCGCCGTATATCACTGGTCAGATTCTGGCAGTGGATGGCGGTCGGAGTATTGGGGGCTGGTAAGGACCGCGGAATCGATGCGGGTCATTGCGTGCGCATCGCGATCGAACCGCTGCCACAACTCGCCAATCGTCAGACCCGCTGTGGGATGCATGACTTGGGGAGCTAACTCCGCCAATGGACCCAACATATAAGGCCGCTTCAACAGATCCGGCCGGGGCAGCGTCAGTGTAGGCTCGTTGCATACGACGTTGTCGTACAGCAACACGTCAAGATCCATGGCGCGCGGCGCCCATCTAGGTGCATTTCGCGGCCGCCCGCAAAGCGCTTCGATAGCATGCAGATGCTCGATCACACCGCGTAGCGGCAGATCCGTCGTGAAGCCAACGACGCCATTGACGAAATCATCACCATCAAACCCGACAGCGCGATTGCGATACCAGGAAGAGAAACGCGCGCTGGGAAATACGCGCTGCAGCTCATGCGCGGCTTTCGCAACGTTTTCCTCGGGATTGACGTTGCTTCCAATGGCGACATAGACCTGCGACATGCCGTGTCACTTATCGAACGGCAGACTCAGGCAGATCGGCGCGAGTTCGCTCAATAGACATGCCGACGTCTCGTGAACCACGGATTGCCCCAGGTTTGTTTATCGAGAGACGAACCCAGGCAACGCCAAACTCTTCCAACAGGACCAGGGCGAGCCGATGCGCGAGCGTCTCCACCAACTTGAACTCAGAGGCTTCGACGAAAGCAATGACTCGCTTTGCGACCTTCTTGTAGTCCAGCGTGTCCTCGACTTCGTCTCGGATGGCAGCACTGCGGCAGTCGACGGGCAGCTCAAGATCGATCACGACCGTTTGTTTGACACGGCGCTCCCAATCAATAAAGCCGATGATGCATTCGACGGCCAGGCCGCGCAGAAAAATAGTGTCGGTCATAGTTGAGGCAACGACTGCAGATCCCATTGAGCTCGAGCTTGAATGGCGAGGGTGTCATGTTGGCCTGCCGACAGCCGTGCAAGGCCAGCCACCGCGATCATCGCCGCGTTATCAGTACAGAATTCGATGCGCGGATAGTACACGCGCCCGCCCCGCCGCCCCATGATCTCTGCAAGTCGTGCGCGCAAGGATCGGTTGGCACTGACGCCTCCGGACACCACCAGAGCGTCCAGCCCGGTCTGCTCGAGCGCACGCAAAGCCTTCACCACCAACGTCTCGACAATAGCCTCCTGAACCCCATGCGCCACGTCCGACTTGAGTGCGTCAGTCATCTCATGGGCTCTTACGGCATGCAGAACGGCCGTCTTTAACCCAGAGAAGCTGAATTCGAGCCCCGGACGGTCGAGCATCGGGCGAGGGAAGGTGAATGCGCCCCCGGTACCAGCATCGGCCATGCGGGCCAGGTGCGGGCCGCCTGGGTAAGGGAGACCTAGCAGCTTCGCAGTCTTGTCGAACGCTTCACCAGCCGCGTCGTCTCGCGTCTCTCCTAGCAGCTCGTAACGCCCAATCCCCTGCACCTCAATCAGCATGGTGTGGCCACCCGATACTAGAAGTGCGACGTGGGGAAATGGCGGCGGGTCACTTTCCAGCAAGGGCGCTAATAGATGCCCTTCCAAGTGATGTACGCCGATCGCCGGTACGTCCCAGGCGTACGCGAGACTACGCGCCAAGGCAGCGCCAGTGAGAAGCGCGCCGATCAGGCCCGGGCCCGCCGTATAGGCAACGCCGTCCAGATTCTTGGGGTCGGTGCCCGCCTTCTGCAGGGCACTTCGGACAAGAGGCAGAAGCTTGCGGACGTGGTCGCGGGAGGCCAATTCGGGCACGACACCCCCATAAATCTGGTGCAGCTCGATCTGACTGAACAGCTCATGGGCCAAAAGCCCCTCTTTCGAGTCCAGAATGGCGGCCGCGCTCTCATCGCAGGAAGATTCCAGGGAAAGAATGCGCATGCTTTTTGCCTTTGCCCGGTGGCTCATTTAGAATCCCCCGCCCTTTTGCCCATCCCCCATTTGCTGAGGTTTCGGATGCCGAGCGTTCGAGTTCGAGAGAACGAGTATTTCGATGCCGCCCTACGGCGTTTCAAGCGCGCCTGCGAAAAGGCCGGAATTCTCACCGAGCTGCGCCGGCGCGAATTCTACGAGAAGCCCACGCAGGAGCGGAAACGTAAGAAGGCCGCCGCAATCAAGCGGCATATGAAGCGTATTTCGCGCGACGGGATGCGCGCCGCACGGTAGAAAACCCATGCCGCTCAAGGACCGCATCACCGAAGACATGAAGACCGCGATGCGGGCCGGCGAAAAAGAGCGGCTCGCAACGATCCGGCTCATTCTGGCCGCTATCAAGCAGCGGGAAGTCGACGAGCGAATCACTCTCGATGACAGCCAGGTGGTGGCTGCCGTAGAGAAGATGGTCAAGCAACGCAAGGAGAGCATCTCGCAATTCCAGGCGGGAGGCCGGGCGGACCTGGTAGCCAAGGAAACGGCCGAAATGGCCATCCTGCAGACGTACCTGCCTGAACAGCTGTCCGATGCCGAGCTCGACGCCTTGATTGCAGAGGCCATTGCCTCTACGGGCGCCGCCTCCATCAAGGACATGGGTAAGGTGATGGGCGCTGTCAAAGCCAAGGCCCAAGGGCGTGCCGACATGGGCGCCGTGGGTGCCCGGATCAAGCAAAAACTCAGCGGGTGAGCTCAAGCTTTTGCCAGGCCGTGGCCTCCTCACTGTCGCCTGCCTGGTATTCATTGCACTTTGCTGCATCTCTGTCGTTCGCAAGCTCGAGAGCGAACGGCGTTTACTGAAGAAGCTTCGAGCACGAGGCGCGGTCGATGACTCCAATGCCGTGCCGTTACGTGAGCTGACTGAAGACGAGCGGGACTGTGCGCAGCAGCTCGCCGTCGCAGGCGTTTTGACTATTCGGCAGAACCGGTGCTATTTGCGCTCTACCGAGATGCCTGTGTTTCGACGGAAACGGGTTCGATTGGCCATGTCGGGCGCCTTGGGCGCGCTGGTGCTCGCATTGGCCGTGGCTGTGTTGATTCTCCACCGGTAGCTGGCCTGGATGGGATTGATTCCCCAAACCTTCATTGATGAGCTGATTGCCCGTGCCGACATCGTTGAGGTGATTGGCTCACGCGTGCAGCTCAAGAAGGCCGGCCGTGAATACAAGGCGTGCTGTCCGTTTCACAACGAGAAGTCGGCCTCATTCTGGGTCAGCCCGGAGAAGCAGTTCTATCATTGCTTTGGCTGCGGGGCGCACGGGACCGTCCTGCGCTTCCTGATGGAACACGACCATATGGCCTTCCCGGAGGCGGTCGAAGAGCTCGCGACACGTCTAGGTCTTGAGATTCCTCAGGAGGCAGGTACTGCGCCCTCTGGCCCTCGTCGAGTTGATGAACCGCTGTATGACGTGATGGGACGCGTTGCCCGGTTCTATGAAGAAGCATTGGCGCGCGACGAACGGGCTAAACAATACGTAGCCCGGCGCGGCCTGGACCAGGAGACCGTGGAGAAATTTGGAATCGGCTATGCACCGAGCTCGTGGAACGACGTTCTGCGCCGCTTTGGTGGCAATGATGAGGCGCGGCGCGCGCTGTCCGACCTCGGTCTCATCATTGAGCGCGACCGGGGACAAGCACGTGACGGCGAGCGGCATTACGACCGCTTCCGGGACCGCATCATGTTTCCCATCCGCGATAGTCGCGGGCGGATCATTGCATTCGGAGGCCGAATACTGGACCAGGGTGAGCCGAAGTATCTGAACTCGCCCGAAACGGTCCTCTTTCATAAAGGACGCGAGCTGTACGGCCTGTACGAGGTGCGTCGCAGCAGGACCAACCTCAAGCGCCTTCTGATCGTCGAAGGTTACATGGATGCGGTTCGCTTACATCAGTACGGCATCAACTATGCCGTGGCGACTCTCGGAACCGCGACGACACCCGAACATCTCAAACGCATCTTTCGACTGGTAAGTGAAGTTGTGTTTGCCTTCGATGGCGACCGGGCAGGACGGGGAGCAGCCTGGCGCGCACTTCAGCATGCATTGCCGGAGGCGCATCAGGGCCGCGAAATACGATTTCTATTCCTGCCGGACGGACATGATCCGGACTCACTCGTCGGTGAGGAGGGAGCGGAGGCCTTTGAAAGGCGACTCGACACAACCATGGCGTTGTCAGACTATCTGATGCGCGAATTGACTGACCAGGTGGGCACTCTCGACAAGGGTGGCAAAGCCCGCTTCGCGGAACTCGCCGGGCCCCTCATGTTGAAAATGCCTGATGGGGTCTACAGGGATCTGATCGTAGAGCAGATCGGCCATGTGGTCGGAGTACCGACAGCGCGGCTGGAGGAAGAATGGCGTGCTCGCAAGCCTGCATATGCCTCAGGTACGACTGATGGAGCGACCCAGGGTGCGGGAGCGACCAAGGTTGCGGGAGCGCCCCAGGGTGCGGCCCACGCTAACTTTGAAGTGTCACCCCGCGTACGCACGAGTGGCGGACGCAGTGGACCAGTGGTGCACGACAGCCTGGTACGAAAGGCCATCCTACGAATTCTCACGTTCCCGGCGACGGCGTTGGAAGTGACTGTGGAAGAGCGTGCTGCGCTCGAGGCCTCGGACGAGCGGGGCGCGGACTTGCTACGCCAATTGATAGATGAGTTGCAGGCGCGACCTGCGCTGAATTCGGCGCAGATCATTGAAAGATGGCGCGACCGGCCGGGCGGAGATTCTTTTGAAAAGCTGCTTCAGCGGGAGCAGCTGCTGGCCGATGCAGTCGTGGCGGCGGGGGATCTCCATGCCGCCCTGCGGAAAATTGCGGATCTGGTGACCGTACGGCGCCTGCAGGCTCTGGAAGCGAAGGACCGGGCAGTCGGTCTGGATGCCACCGAGAAGCAGGAATACTTTAGACTTATGTCAAATGGAGGCACCCGAGATGCGCGCAGCGGGTAGCAACGGAATTTGGCGTTTGGAGTCCTGTCAAATAGAATTGCACGCTTTGTCTTTGGCGCCCCTTGAGTTGCGGTATCCAAGCCTGCACCTAGGGGATCGTCTCTCTTTGTCATTTCCACACCATGACACGTAAGAAGCCCCCTATCGCTGCTAAGAAACGCCCTGCGGCCGAGCCTCGCAAGCCGGTGAAAACGGCTGCGGCCACGGCCGAAAAAGCCGTAGCCCCCGTGGCTACGGTCCGTGAGAAGGAACGCCCAAAGCCTGCCCCTGTGCGCAAGCCCCCAGAGGAGCCTGTTATCGCCCCCGTATCACATACTGCTGAAGCTGCACGGACGCCTGAGCGTCCTCCTGTCGATGGTAAGAACGGCAGCGCGAAGAGTGCCGCCGAGAAGAAGCCTTCCCTGGGTATCGAGCGCCGTGCGCCCGTGATGCCTGAAGATCGTCAGTCTCAGCTCAAGCTACTGATTGCTCGCGGTAAGGAACAGGGCTACCTGACCTACGCCCAGGTCAACGATCACCTGCCCTCCGAGATTGTCGATCCCGAGCAGATTGAAGATATTGTCAATACAATCAATGACATGGGCATTCCGGTGTACGAAAAGGCACCGGATACCGAGTCGTTGCTGCAAACCGAGCCTTCACAGCCTGCCGACGAGGAGGCCATTGAAGAGGCCGCGGCGGCGCTGGCTGCGCTCGATGCCGAGCTGGGCCGCACCACTGACCCCGTGCGCATGTACATGCGCGAAATGGGTACCGTGGAGCTGCTCACGCGCGAGGGTGAAATCCGCATCGCGAAGCGGATCGAGGAAGGCCTCGATGCCGTTCGCAGCGCGCTGGCGATGTACCCGTCCACTTATGACTTCATCCTGAAGGCGTATGAGCCGGTGAAAGCGGGCCAGGCCCGCCTGGTCGACGTGATTGTCGGTTTCATCGACCCGAATGCGCCTGACGTCATTGCCCAACCGCAGAATCCAACCAAGATGGAGTTGGTCGAAGCGGAGGAAAAGGCAGACGACGACGAGGAGAGCGAGGAAGGTTCCGGCGACGCCGAGGAAGAGGTCGTCGATACCGGCCCGGATCCGGAGGAAGCGGCTGCTCGCTTCCTGTCCATCAGCAAGGGCTACGTCGGCATTCTCGGCTCGATCGAGAAGCTCGGCGCCAAGGAGCCCAAGACACTCAAGTCCCGCAAGAAGCTGGCCGATGAGTTCATGGAGCTCAAGCTCTCGCCGCGCATGTTCGATGCGTTGATTCTGAATCTGCGCACCCACGTGGCCGAGGTTCGGCAGCTCGAGAAGGAAATCATGATCATCGCGGTGCGCGACGCCGGGATGCCTCGGAAGGATTTCATCTCGACTTTCCCGAAGAACGAGACGAGCGCGCGTTGGCTGCAAAAACACGTCAAGGCGGGCAAGAAGTATTCAGCCCCGCTGGCGAAGTTCAAGGACGAGATCGAGCGTCGGCAGAAAAAGCTCGAGCAGCTCGAAGTCCAGTATCACCTGACCATCAACGACATCAAGGAAGTGAACCGCGATGTCTCGATTGGTGAGGCGAAGGCACGCCGGGCGAAGAAAGAGATGGTGGAGGCCAACCTGCGCCTCGTGATCTCGATCGCCAAGAAGTACACCAATCGCGGTCTGCAGTTCCTCGACCTGATCCAGGAAGGCAACATCGGCCTGATGAAGGCCGTGGACAAGTTCGAATACCGCCGCGGTTACAAGTTCAGCACCTACGCGACGTGGTGGATCCGCCAGGCCATCACCCGCTCGATTGCCGACCAGGCACGCACCATCCGTATTCCGGTGCACATGATCGAGACCATCAACAAGCTGAACCGCATTTCGCGGCAGATGTTGCAGGAGATGGGCCGCGAGCCCACCCCTGAGGAGCTGGCCGTACGGATGGAGATGCCCGAGGACAAGGTGCGCAAGGTCCTGAAAATCGCCAAGGAGCCGATCTCGATGGAGACGCCCATTGGTGATGATGAGGACTCGCATCTGGGGGACTTCATCGAGGACACCTCGGTGGCCTCGCCTATCGACCAGGCAACGATGGAATCGCTTCGCGAGACCACGCACTCGGTACTTGCGCAACTGACCCCGCGGGAAGCGAAGGTGCTGCGCATGCGGTTCGGTATCGACATGAACACCGACCACACGCTCGAGGAAGTGGGCAAGCAGTTCGATGTGACTCGCGAGCGGATCCGGCAGATAGAGGCAAAGGCATTGCGCAAGCTGCGTCATCCGAGTCGCAGCGAGCAACTGCGCAGCTTCCTGATGGATGACTGAGCTGAAGTGCATTTGAGTTGAGTTGGAAAGGCCCGGCCTCGCAAGAGCGCCGGGCCTTTTCACAAGTGGTGGGCCATCTTTACATGACCTTTACAAACAACACTTCCGCGGGCGCAAGCGGCGCAGCTGCAGCCGCACGGCTGCTGCTGGTGGACGATGACCTGAAGTTCTGCAAGCTTTTGACGGGGTATTTACAGACCCAGGGGTTTGTGATCGGCGTGGCGCATGACGGAGCCGCCGCTCTGCAGCAGGTCAAGGCGCAGGAATGGGACCTGATGGTGCTCGATGTCATGATGCCGGGCATCGATGGGTTCGAGGTGCTGAACCTCGTGCGACGCCAATCGGGCGTGCCGGTGCTCATGCTGACCGGGCGCGGCACGGAATCCGACCTGGTCCGGGGGTTGGATGCCGGTGCCGATGATTATCTGCCAAAGACGGCATCGGCTCGTGAGCTGCTTGCGCGCATCAACGCGTTGCTGCGACGTGCGGCCGTCAAGGCTTCCACCGAAGAGCGGCTGGCGGACTTGCGCGAAGCCAACATTGAGGTGGGTGGCCTGCTGATCGACCCGGAGGCGCGCACTGTGCAGGTTGACGGCAAGCCTATTGCACTCACCGCCATCGAGTACTCCCTGTTGTTGTGCCTGGTGCGCAATAAGGGTCGCGTGCGATCGCGCGAGCAACTGATGCAGGAAACGAGCGAGCGGCGGTTCGAAAACTTCGATCGGTCGGTGGATGTACACGTCGCGAGCCTGCGCAGGAAGTTGGGAGATGACTCGCGCTCGGCGCGCTTCATCCGCACTGTACGGGCGGCCGGCTATCTGTTCATTGACCCGGAGCCGGAGCCGGAGCCGGATGCAGATGCGAACGCGGACCCGGCCCCCGCTCCGGACCAGGAGACGCCGTGACCCGGCTGCGCATTCCGCTGTACGTCCAACTGCTGGGGTGGCTTGCACTCAATCTGGTGTTGATTGGCGTGTTGTTCTTTGTGTTCGCCGCGCACAACCAGACAGGGTGGAACCTGCTGTTGACGCAATCTGTACGCGATCGCCTGGAAGCTATCGGGCAAAGCGTGGCCGCGGACTTGTACGACCTGCCGGAGAGTGAATGGGAACCAGTGCTGCGGCGGCATGGGGTTGAGAATGGAGGGGCGACATTCACGGCGCGGCGGCTTGGTGGGCCGCCGCCGGGACACAGGCCTATGGGGCCGCCTGGTGCGGGTGGGCCAACGGACAGTGCCCCACGCGACCCGCACGGCGGCACCGCCGATCGCGCCGACCCTGATCGCCCGGGTAGCGACCCGCGCGGCCCCTTCGGCCCGCCCCCACCGGAGGGCCCTGGGGGCGACCTTGCGGGCCCAGGCAGACTCGGCGGCCCCAACGCACCCCGCCCCCTTGGGCCCCCTGACGGCGACGGCGGCCCCGGCGGCCTCACCGGCCCCAGCCACGGCGCCGACGCCCGCCCGCGCTTCATAGACATCCATCGCTCAATCGGCACACCCGGCTACGACGTAGCTATCGACGTCTCAACCGCCCCTCGCGGCGGCCCCCCGCATGATGTTCAGGTGATTGCGCACGTTTCGGGCGTGCGCTCACTGCTGCAGCTATTGGGCATTGGTCGTGAAGCGGGCTTCCTGGCGACGATCCTCCTACTGTCGGCCTTGTTGTGGTGGCCGTTCGTGTGGGGGATGACGCGGACGATTCGCCAGCTCCGTCAGGCCACGCAGTTGATGTCGCAAGGACGACTCGAAGTTCGGGTAAGCGACACCCGCCGCGACGAGTTGGGCGAGTTGGCCACCGCAGTCAACTCGATGGCAGAAAGACTAAACACCTACCTGCAAGGTCAGCGGCAATTCATTGCAGACGTAGCACACGAAGTAATCTCCCCCATAGCGCGCATGCAAATCGGGCTGGGAATCCTCGAAACACACGTACCCGAGCGCGGCGCAACCGCCCTGCTCGATGTACGCGAAGATCTCGAGCAAATGGCCCAAATGCTCGACGAGCTGCTGCTGTTCTCGCGCTCCGGCATGGAGTCGGATCGCTCCCCACTGATGCGAGCGCATCTGCACGGCATTGTCGCCAAGGTCGTCGCTTCAGAAGCCGCGGACGCCAACGTGACAATCAACATACCGCCGGCTATTCACGTCAAAGCCCGCCCCGCCATGTTGGAACGGGCACTGTCGAATCTCGTGCGCAACGCCCGCCGCTACGCATCGGAAGGCACCGAGCCGATCGAGATCACCGCCTCACGCCACGAGACTGGAATTCAACTGTTGGTCAGCGATCGGGGTCCCGGCGTGCCGGAGGCGGCGCTCACCCGGCTGGGTGAGCCGTTCTTCCGACCCGAATTGTCCCGCAGCCGCGCCACCGGCGGCTTCGGCCTCGGACTTGCGATCGTTCGCAGGTGTGTGGCCGCCTGCAACGGCGAAGTGCGCTTTCGCAATCGCGCAGGTGGCGGGTTCGAGGCACAGCTCAGCTTGCAGACGGACGAATAGACACGCTTAAGGATGTGTCACGGTGGCGCTGTGAATCGATCAGCGTCAATATAACGCAACAATAATTCCAGTCCGGACCGCGCCCAATGACCCGCTCATCCTGGAAGAGCGCAATGCACAACCGCGCAAGGCAACCTCCTGGGTCAGCGCCAACGACGCAGGGGCAATTCTTCGCTCCGCTGGAATCCTTCCGCGGCCTGGCCGCGCTCATTGTCGTCATCTACCACGCTGCCTGGCTGAACCCCATCTCGTTCAGCCACTTTTTCCGCAACGGCCCGTTGATGGTGGATTTCTTCTTCGTGCTGTCCGGCTTCGTGATGTCCCTCAGCTACCTGCAGAAGCTGCGCTCGCCGCAGGACCTCGGGCGGTTCCTGTGGCTGCGGCTGGGACGCCTCTACCCGCTGCACCTGGCCATGCTGCTGGTCTTCCTGGGAATCGAATGCTTCAAGCTCTGGGCGGCACGGCACCACCCGCTCGTTGCCGACAGATCGGCCTTCACCTTCAACAATGGCTACACGCTGCTGACCAACCTGCTGCTCGTACATTCGATGGGCTTCGATCGCCAACTGAGCTACAACTATCCGAGCTGGAGCATCAGCACCGAGTTCTATGCCTACGTGTTGTTCGCAGCGACGCGCGTCATATTTCAAAGTGAGAGAATGTTCATCGCCGCATCCGCTGTCATTGTGGCGGTGAGCCTCGGCATTCTGCTCAAGCTGAACATCGTTCCCCTGGTCGATGCCGGCACCCAATGGGGATACTTCCGCTGTGTTGCCGGATTCTTTCTGGGCACGTTGACGTTTCAACTCTACGAACGTTTGCGCGGCTCGGCGGCTCACATCCCTGCATGGGCCTCTGTAGCGGCGACCGGCGCAATGATCGCGGCGCTGGCGTGGATTGACCCCGACGGGCCTGCAACGTACGCCATGCCGCTGCTATCGGCATTCCTGATTCTGTCAGTGGCCCTGCAGCCGAGCGACATGTTGCACGACGTGCTGTCCTGCCGGCCGCTGAGGTGGCTCGGCCGGGTCTCCTACTCTGTCTACATGGTGCATGCTGCGCTGCTGTGGGTGATCAGTGAGCTGCTGCTGGCTACAGGCAGGTACCAGCGGGTTCAGTTCGCAGACGGCCACCTGATCAATACTTCGCCATACGTTGGATTGATCGCGCTGGTGTGCTACGTCACTTGCGTACTTCTGGTGTCGCAACTCACGTATCAATGGATCGAGGAGCCGTTTCGGCTGCTGTCGCGCCGGGCTCTCGGGCAAGGCAACCAGGTTAAACCGGACGGCGCGGGCTCAAATCCCCGCCTGCCCCAGCAACGCCCCGATCTGCCGCAGTAATTGCGCAATGGCCGGGTGCTCGGTCTCGAATTTCACGGCCAGCGCTTCAAGCCGCGGAGGCGCCGGCGGCTTCTGCCCCTTCCCCAGGGCCCCGTCGATATCCTGCATGACCGTCGCGAGCATGTCGCGCGCCTCGGGATCGATGGAGCTCGAGGTGCTCAGGCGGTCATGGACGCGCGCCAGAAGCTGGCGGAGAGTCTCTTCGGTCATCGGCGCTCCAACATGTAGTAAAGGGTCGTAACAGCAGCAGCACTCACGTCAACGTGCTTCCCTTGGTCTCCCGCAGGAACAGCATCCCGATAATGGCCGTGACACTCGCGACAATGACCGGATACCAAAGCCCGTTATAGATGCCACCGGTCGCCGCCACGATGGCAAACGAGGTGACCGGCAGGAACCCGCCGAACCAACCGTTACCGATGTGATAGGGCAACGACATCGATGAGTAGCGGATGCGAGTCGGAAACATCTCCACCAGCCACGCAGCAATCGGTCCGTAGACCATGGTAACGAGGAAAACGAGATACGCGCACAGCGCAATGACCATCGGATACTGGACGCGCGCCATATCGGCTTTGGCCGGATAACCAGCGGCCACCAGCGCAGCTTTCAACCGCTTGCCGAAGTCCTCGTTGGCTGTCTTGAAGTCCGCCTTGGACAGTGTGTTGCCGGCAAACGAATCAACCGACGTGGCGGCTCCAATTCTGAGGCGTGTCACGGCTCCTGCCGGCGCATCCTCGTTGGAGTAAGGCACACCCGCCTTGGCGAGCGCCGACTTCGCAACGTCGCAGGAGCGTGTGAATGTCTTCTTGCCGATGGGATCGAACTGCAACGAGCAGTCCTTGGGATCCGCAAGCACTGTGACGGGATTCGACGCCACGGCCGCTTCGAGCCCGGGGTTCGCGTAGTGCGTCAGCCCTTTGAACACCGGGAAGTAAGTCAGTGCCGCAAGCACACAACCGGCGAGGACGACGGTTTTGCGGCCGATGCGATCAGACACTGAGCCCCACACTACAAAGAAAGGTGTGCCAATCAGCAGGCCGGCGGCAATGATGAGGTTGGCGGCCTTCGAATCGACCTGCAATATCTTCTCGAGAAAGAACAGCGCATAGAACTGGCCGCCGTACCAGACGACCGCCTGTCCGGCCGTGGCGCCAAACAGCGCCAGCAACACGAGCTTCAGGTTGGGCCAACGCGCGAAGGCCTCGGTCAACGGGGCTTTTGAGAGCTGCCCCTGGTTCTTGAGGTCGAGGAAGGCCGGGGACTCCTTCAACTGCAGCCGGATGTACACCGAGACAGCCAGCAGCACGACGGACACCAGGAACGGAATGCGCCAGCCCCAGACATCGAATTGCTCTCCGAGGGAAATCCGGCACAGCAGGATCACCAGCAGCGACAGAAACAGTCCGATGGTCGCCGTGGTCTGGATCCAACTCGTATAAAAACCGCGGCGGTGAGGTGGAGCATGTTCCGCCACATAGGTGGCCGCCCCGCCATACTCGCCCCCCAACGCAAGTCCCTGCAGCAACCGCAGGGTAATCAACAGAACAGGCGCCGTAACACCAATGGAGGCGTAGCTGGGCAACAGGCCCACCAATGCCGTGGAACTGCCCATGATGACAATCGTGACCAGGAAGGTGTACTTGCGCCCCACCAGGTCGCCCAATCGCCCAAAGACCAGCGCGCCGAAGGGACGGACAAAAAATCCGGCAGCGAACGCCAGCAAGGCGAAAATGAACCCGGTGGTCTCGTTGACGCCGGAAAAAAACTGCTTGGAGATGACAGTGGACAGCGAGCCGTACAAATAGAAGTCGTACCACTCGAACACAGTGCCGAGCGAGGACGCGACAATGACGGTGCGATGGGAGCGGTCGATTCCGGAAGCTGGTTTGTCTTGGGCGTACTGCGCTGACGTGGACATCAATCCCCCCTGTAGGCGCCTTCCTGGCCTTCAGCGGGACTTAAACAGGTTTCGGGACGACTGTCAGCCCTGCAGATGGAATTCGAACAGCACCAGCTCGTCGAAGGGCTCGGTCAGCGACATCGTGCTCTGCATGCCGCTTCTCACGGCGCTAACCGGAAGCTCCACTTCCTTTCGACTGCCGCGCTTACGCGTCTTGGCTCGATAACCGATGCTGCGGGCATAGCCGTTGGTGACCTGCAACGTGCGCGTAGGGCCGCTCTGGGTCAGCTGCAGGGACACTATGGGGTCAGGTCCATTCGCGTCAGGAACAGTCTTAGGACTGACGAGGCTGTCACCGTTGGCCGTAAACGACACGTACAGATCCTGTCCGACCTTGATGACCACGGTGTCAGCGACAACGTCAGCACGCGTGGTCTCGGCACCTGCCGCCACGAGAGTAATCAACGCAAAGCACATCAAGCGCCGATTCATGAACACTCCGGTACGGCAGACCTTAGCCTCGCAATGCAGCAGAAATGCTACGCAGTCCCGTACAGCAAGGGAACCAAAATGAGGGTAACCGGTGTCATTTTTGCCACTACCGCTCAAAGCGCTATCAGGACTAATGGACTAGATCTGAGCAATGTCGTAGAACAGCGACCCATGCTGTCACGTTATTGCGAAACGAAATGGACAAAATCGACCATCGGATCCTGACGTCCCTTGAGGAGGACGCGCGCCAGTCCTTCGCCGAGCTCGGGGAGCAGGTAGGACTGTCCAAGACCCCATGCTGGCAACGCGTGCGGGACCTGGAGCGTGCCGGGGTCATCCGGGGGTACCGGGCGGAAATCGATTCGGCACAGCTCGGGTTGAAGGTCGAAGCCTTTGTCCAGGTCACCCTGAGCTCGGTGCAGCACGCCGAATTTGAGGCGTCCGTGCTACAACATCCGGCGGTGCTCCAGTGTTTCACCACCGCGGGCCAGGGCGACTACCTGGTCCACGTCCTGGTGGCCGGTATTTCCGAGCTCGACAGCCTGTTGCGGATGGAAATCTCGCAAATGCCTGGAGTGCAGAAGATCGAAACCACCGTATGTATGAAGACCATCAAGCGGCGCGCCTCCATCACCGGCTGTCTGCGTTAAGCAACTGTGAGGAGGGTCACCAACTTCCCGCCTTTGGTCTAATGGTTATACAACCGCGTCGTTCCTAACATCTACTCCACTCAAGGAGTTAGCCGGAAGCCGGAAGGAATTCGCGCAGGGAGGCGCTGGCAGGGGTACGCGCGGCGCACAGCGGAACGACTCACGAGCGGGCTGCGACTGGCTGCAGCAGGGAATCGCAAGGAACCGCCGTACCCCCGCCAAGGATTCAGCTCATCAGGCGTGTTCGGTTCCTGACTCCGATTCTGACTCGGATGACTCCGAGTCGGACGAGCCGCCGGTCAGGGACAGCGCGGTTGCCGCTTCACCGTTGACCAGTCCCTTCCATGACACACCCTGTCCCTTGCGTTTGCCCTTCTCGGTGAGCTTCACGCCATCGGGGGACAGCGTCACCATGTACGGTTTGCCGTCGATATCAATCTCGCGCTTCAGCAGCTTGTCAAGCTTGGTAGCCATTTCACCCTCATTGAAATTCGTCGAAAAAGGATTTTACCGCACTCAGGCAAACCGGCGGAACGAGACCGGCATGATACGCCTCGAGAACGGCAGTGGCGCCCTCCATCGGCCGCGCCTGCGGCTACGGCATTGGCGGCCTCGAGTGACTTGGCCGCGGCAAAGCCATCCAGTATCGGCACTGACGCGCCCCGCGCGGTTACTGCCCGGTATCCCTCCAGCAACTTAAGAGCCTGACGCAATGTGTTGGTGGGCGATGCGCCAGCCGTGGCGTACTGCGCCTCGAAAACATCGGTGGTGTTAGAATCCCCGCCAACCTCCATTCATTGCCGAGCTATCTCCCGGTAGACTGCAGAGGGTATCCGCGGTGTCCCTACCTATTCTAAAAACGACCGGTCACTTGATGAACAAACCAGCCGACGTCGCTCGCGAGCATGCCGTTGAAATCCGCTTTGGCCAGGTAGGCCTGGTCCAAGTGAAGCTGCACACCACGAACCCCGGCGCCATTCTCGATGAGCTGACGGGCAAAACGGCCACGGCGCCGAACTTTTTCGAACGCACGGCAGTGTGCCTGGACGTGAGCGCACTGGTGAAGCCGCCCAGTGCGGATGAAATCCGAGCGGTCGTCGACGTCGTGCGGCGCGCCGGAATGTTGTCTGTCGGTCTGGCCCAAGGCGGCGCTGCCGATGCGTTGGCAAGCGAGCTGGATATGCCTGTATTCACGCACATTCGCGCGACGAACAAACCCGTCCCCGTGGTGCAGGCTGCCGCACCGCCCCCGGAACCGGCGCTGCCGGCCCTGATGCAGCATCAGCCGGTGCGATCGGGCCAACGCGTGTACGCTCGCAACCGCGATCTGATCGTCACAGCGACCGTTGCGGCTGGTGCGGAAGTGATGGCAGATGGTTGCGTGCACATATATGGCCCGCTACGCGGGCGCGTCATGGCCGGTGTTCACGGCGATACCGAAGCGCGGGTCTTCTGCCAGGCGTTTAATGCCGAGCTAGTTTCGATCGCTGGCGTGTTCCGCGTCTTCGAGACGATTCCTCCAGAGCTGGCGGGCGCGCCCGTGCAGGCGTGGCTGACCGGGGACGATCTGAAATTCGCTAGAATTGGTGAACAAAACTAGGAGACCCCACCATTGACCGAGATCATCGTTGTCACTTCAGGCAAGGGGGGCGTCGGGAAGACGACCACCTCAGCGAGTATTGCCTGCGGGCTCGCGCGCCGCGGGAAGAAAGTCGCCGTGATCGACTTCGACATCGGGCTACGCAATCTCGACCTGATCATGGGTTGCGAGCGACGCGTGGTCTATGACTTCGTCAACGTCATCCAGAGCGAGTGCACGCTCAAGCAGGCGTTGATCCGCGACAAGCGGCTCGAGTCGCTGTACGTGCTGGCGGCCTCGCAAACGCGTGACAAGGATGCCCTCTCAGCCGAAGGTGTTCGCCGTGTGTTCGATGAGCTCACGGCCGACGGCTTCGACTACATCATTGCCGACTCGCCAGCGGGCATCGAAAAAGGTGCGCACTTGGCGATGTACTTCGCCGATCGTGCGGTGGTCGTCGTGAATCCTGAGGTGTCTTCGGTACGGGACTCGGACCGTATCCTGGGCCTGCTATCGGCCAAGACGCTCCGTGCCGAGCAAGGAAACGGTCAGGTCAAGGAGCACTTGCTGCTCACTCGCTATAGTCCAAAACGAGTGGCCACGGGCGAGATGATGAGCGTTGGCGATGTGAAGGAGATCCTCGGACTCGATGTGGTGGGCGTCGTGCCGGAATCCGTGGATGTGCTTGCTGCATCGAATGCCGGCGTTCCCGTGATTCTCAACGAGACAAGTGACGTCTCGCGCGCCTATGAAGACGCAGTTGCACGCCTTCTCGGTGAGACTGTGCCCTTGCGCTTCATCGATGAACCAAAGAAAGGGTTCTTCGCACGCATGTTCGGAGGCTGATTTATGGGGCTGCTCGCCTTATTTCGCCGGTCGCCCCCGTCTGCTCACGTCGCGAAAGAGCGGCTGCGCATCATTGTGCAGCAGGAGCGGAACGCGCGTAGTGGGGGACCTGATTACCTGCCGCTCTTGCGGCGTGAGCTGCTGGAAGTGATCCGCAAGTACGTCAACGTCGACCCCGCTGCCGTTCAGATCAACGTCGAACGCGAGGACGGTCAGGAGGTCCTGGAATTCTCGGTGGCCCTTCCTGAAAAGGCGCGCTGATTGTTCGAGTTGTCCACTCCGGCCCCTTTGGCGCCTGGCCGGCTGCGATTACTGGAACCCACCGGAACCTCCAAGTCCGAGCTTCTCAAACGGCTGACCGACGGAACGTACAACAAGCCGTTTATCCAGGACTGCGGTCCTCTGCGGTATCTGCACTTCGACCTCGACAACGTGCAGAGCGTCATGCGACACGACGATCCGGATGCGCTGTGTCTGGCGTACACGCGCAAGATGATGACGTTTCTGCTCTACAACGATGAGCCCCGACGCGTTTTGCAACTCGGCCTCGGCGGGGGATCACTCGCGAAGTTCTGCTACCGGCATCTACCCGGTGCGCAGATCACGGTGCTGGAGATCGATCCGGACGTGTTGGCGCTCCGCAAGGAATTCCAGGTGCCACCCGACGATGAGCGGTTTCGTGTGGTACAGGGCGACGGCGTCGCCTATATCGCCCGACCTGCAATTCGAGAAGACGTGATCCTCGTCGACGCCTGCGACCGCCATGGACTTTCACCGACACTGGCAGCGCCTGATCTATACGCAAACCTTCGACGCCGACTCACCGTAGGCGGTGTGCTGGTCATGAACATCTGCGGTGAAGACCTGGACGTCGAGAGTCACCTAGCACGGATTCGCGGCGTGTTTGGGGAGCGACTGATCAGCTTGCCTGCCAAAGAAGACGGCAACTTGATCGTTCTGGGATTCCGCAGTGAGCCGGAAGAGCGTGAAGGAGACGAGCTCGACAGGCATGCCCGCAAGCTCGAAACGCGCTTCGGCCTGGCATTTCCGCGCTATGTGCGACAGATGATGAAGGGGTTGCGACCGCAACTTCCTATTTGACCGTGCTGGCCAATTTGACCCGCACCGGCATGCCCCGTCTCAAATCCGCGGACTGAAAAGCGCCCGTCGGGAGCCAGTGACATACCGGTGCGAGTCGGTTCGGATTCCTGCCCACCTCTGAGCCGTCGTTGGACGGACTGCTCTTTGGCTCGCTCCAATGTGGAGTCGGTCGGGGAGGTTAATCCTGAGTCTCGGTCGTCGGGACACAGGATCGCGTATTGATGCTGAGCAGAACCTGAACGAGCGCGCTCAGGGGTCTCGATCGAACTGCGCGAACCCACTGTAATTCCACGGCCGCAACGCCAGCACGAACGCGGCTCCGTTTCGCTCCTGGGTCGTGGACCGGTCACGCTCAATAATCTCAGCACACTCGCGTGACACACTCCGCAGCGCGCGCTTCAATTGCGCCAACGCCTCGTCCGACACCCGTCCGCCGTGAAAGAAGAACTCCTCTTGAGGTCCCGCAAAGGGACTGTCGAAGAATTCCCGCAGCAGCTTCTGGTGGATGTATTTCTGCACCGGCCCGCCCGGCCGCCAACTGAAGTGACGGCTGACTAGCAGGCGCACACGATTGCCCGGTTGCAACTCAATCACCTTCAGGCGATCGAGCCGGATGAGGTATTGCAGGGCTTCACGCTCGGTAAACAAATACCCCTGAACCATTTCCTCAAACGGCGTGCGGATGAGCACCAACCATGTCATGAAGAGCAGCTTGGGATCGGAGACGAGCTCACTTTCCTGGGCCAGGGTTAGTTGTGCGGCAGGAGCGCTCCGGTCATCGGCCCTCTCGAGAATCTCGCGCAGGCCCAGACCAATGAGCTCACAGATCTGGTCCACGCGCTGCAGCGACAGGTCCTCGGTCGAAAACAGCCGCTTCACGCTCGCCTCACTCAACTCCAGTTTCCGTGCGACGTCCGCGTAGGTGTGGCCGCTTTCGCGCAGCGCCTGTTTCAATTCGGCAATGATCTGGGTTCGTTGTGCCATGATTCATGGTATCACTAGGTAATACCCATAAGCCACCAGAAGGCTACTTTAGCTGACAAGGTGGCAACATGCGTGACCTTGCGCGAAATTGCCTCCGCACCGGATTCAACGGGAGGAGTTATGGATAGGCGGCGGCTACGTTATGTGAGGTCGGGCAAGGCGCCTGTACAAGGCGTGCGCAAAAATGACTTGCAACACTCAGTGGTGACAGTGAGCCGCTGCATGCGGTTTGAAGGGATGGCGCAATGAAGAGCCCGACGGATCTTGGACCCCGCATAGTCAGATTCCTCTTCCGGATCCTGCTGCGCCCGCTGTTTCGTGTGGAAATCAGCGGCGACCCGGCCCAGTTCGCCAATGAGCGCACACTCATAGTGGCCAACCACGAATCCTTCCTGGATGGCGTACTGCTCGGCGGATTCCTCCCCGTAGGTGCAACCTTCGTGGTTCACGCCCAGGTGACCGCCAAGTGGTACTTCCGCGCACTGTTGAAATACGTGCCGCACCTGGCCGTGGACTCCACCAGTCCGCTCGCCATGAAGCTCATCTGCCGGCTCGTCGAAACCGGCACGCCGGTGGTGATCTTCCCCGAAGGCCGGCTGACCATCACCGGATCACTGATGAAGGTCTATGACGGTGCCGCATTCGTGGCCGCCAAGACAGGCGCAACCGTGGTGCCAGTGCGCATTGAAGGCTCAGGCCGCAGTTACTTCGGACGGCTGGCGGGCATCTATCCGCTGCGCCTGTTTCCCAAGATCCGCATCATGATTCAACCGCGGCGGACGATCCCCATGCCGGCGCTGCCATCAGCCAAACTGCGCAGGCGTCGGGCAGGCGAGATGATGCGCCGAATCCTGCTCGACATGCTGGTGGCCACCCGACCACGCCGCACCTTCTTCCAGGCCTTTCTGGACGCGAAGGCAACATTCGGCTCCGGCTACAAACTCGTCGAGGACGTGCGCCTGAAGGAGGAATCGTACGGCACGCTGATGCGCATGGCGCTGGGCCTGGGTCGGCTCATGAGCTCTGTAACCCGGCCTGGCGAAATCGTCGGTGTCATGACGCCCAATGCCGCACCAACTCTGGGATTGGTTCTGGGACTGTCGGCAACCGGTCGCGTGCCCGCCATGTTGAATTATACGGCGGGTGCCGATGGCCTGCGCGCCGCGTGTGCTGTTGCCAAGATTTCCAACATCGTCACCTCACGAGCATTCCTCGAGAAAGCGCGGCTGACACAACTGGTGGAGCAGCTTCCCAACATCCGGGTTCACTACCTGGAAGACCTGAAGGCCCGGGTGAGCCTGAACGACAAGCTCTGGATCCTGTGGCACCGCTACTTTCCGGGCTCGCTGGGATCAAACCAAAAGCCGGAAGACGCAGCCCTCGTATTGTTTACCTCAGGATCCGAAGGCAAGCCGAAAGGCGTGGTTCACTCGCACAACTCGCTCCTGTCCAACGTAGCGCAGATCCGTGCAGTAGCCGACTTCAATCCCTTGGACAAGTTCATGATCGCCCTGCCGGTGTTCCACTCGTTCGGACTCACCTGCGGCATCATCATGCCCCTGGTGTCGGGGTGCAAAGCGTTCCTGTATCCGAGCCCGCTGCACTACCGGATCATTCCCGAGTTGGTCTACGACCGTAATTGCACCGTGTTGTTCGGGACGTCCACCTTCCTTGCCAATTACGGCAAGTTTGCGCACCCCTATGATTTCGGCCGCCTGCGGTATGTAGTTGCGGGGGCCGAAAAGCTCTCCGAAGAAGTGCGGAAGTTGTGGATCGAGAAGTTCGGCATCCGCGTGCTCGAGGGCTATGGTGTCACGGAGTGCGCCCCGGTCATTGCAGTCAACGTGCCGATGGCGTGCCGGATCGGCAGCGTGGGCCAGATCTCGCCGGGCATGCAGTACGAGCTCGAACCCGTCCCAGGAATCGAGAACGCCGGGGTATTGCACGTGGCGGGCCCGAACGTCATGAAGGGTTACCTTCTCTACGACAAACCAGGTGTCATCCAGCCGCCGAAGTCCATTCGCGAGGGTTGGTATTCGACCGGCGACATCGTGCACATTGACGAAGACGAGTTCGTTCACATCCGCGGCCGGGTCAAACGCTTCGCGAAAATAGCCGGCGAGATGATCTCACTGGAAGTCGTCGAGAGGATTGCGGCGACCGCTTCTGCGGGGTTCGTACATGCAGCCTCCACTCGCACCGATGCAGCCAAAGGAGAAGCCCTGGTGTTGTTTACTACCGACCCGGCTTTACGGCGCGACCAATTGGGAGCCGCGGCCAAGAGCTCAGGCGCGCCCGAGCTGGCGGTCCCGCGGGTCATTCAGTTCGTGAAAGAGATCCCGCTGCTGGGCACGGGCAAGACTGACTACGTGCAGCTGAAGAAGCTGGCTGAAGCTACGGTGGCAACCGTTACGGCGGCCTGAGCCCGCGTCGTTCCAACAAAGGATGAACATGGATTCCACACGGTCGGTTGGCTCATTGATGTCGCGCGGATTGGTAGCAGTCCTGGCGGCACAGTTCTTATCAGCGATGGCGGACAACGCGCTGTTGTTCGGAGCACTCGCTCTGCTGCGCATCGACCGCTTCCCCGCCTGGACAGAACCCCTGCTGCAGGAGTTCTTCGTCGGCGCCTACATCATCCTGGCACCTTTCGCCGGCCCGTTCGCGGATGCCTTGCCGAAGGGCCGCGTGATGTTGATCTCGAACGGCTTGAAGCTCCTGGGCGCGTTGGGAATGTGGGCAGGTTTGAATCCCTTCCTGACCTACGGCCTGGTGGGTGCGGGTGCCGCCGCCTATTCACCCGCCAAGTACGGCATTCTCTCGGAGCTGGTCTCCGTCGAGCATCTCGTCAAAGCCAACGGATTGTTGGAATCGTCCACCATCGCGGCCATTCTCGCGGGCGCAATTGCGGGCGGAGCGCTGGCCGACTGGAGTGTCTGGGGCACTCTGGGCGTCGTGACTGCCCTTTATGCTGCGGCCGCGGCTGCGAACCTGCTCATTCCTCGTCTGCCCCCGGCTCACGTGGCCAGTAGCTACTCCCTCGGGTCGATTCTGCGTGACTTCGGCTCCGCGGTGCGTGTCATGATCAAGACACAGGACACGCGCTTCTCCATGATCGGAACCAGCCTGTTCTGGGGTACCGGCGGCACGATGCGCTTCCTGTTGGTAGCCTGGGTCCCGGTGGCGCTGGGGATCACCAACAACAAGATGCCCGCCTTCCTCAATGCGATGGTGGCGGTCGGAATTGTCATCGGCGCCGGGTTGGCTGCGAAGTTCGTGACCTTGGAAAAGGCCGATCGCGCGCTTCCAGCCGGCGTTCTCATTGGTGTCGCGGTGTGCTTCCTCGCCTTTACGACCAACATGCCGGCGGCATTCGCTGTCATGGGCTTGGTCGGTGCCTGCGGTGGATTCTTTGTCGTGCCGCTCAATGCGCTGTTGCAGGAACGAGGCCGGCAGACCGTGGGCGCCGGACATGCCATTGCCGTTCAGAACCTGGCTGAGAACACCGCGATGTTGGTCATGATCGGGCTGTACACGCTGGCGGTACATGCACGGACTCCAGTCGTAGGCATCGCGGGGCTGTTCGGAGTTGGCCTGGCGGTTGCGATCGCTGCACTGTGGGCTCACCGCGCGCGCAACCGGGGCATGCCGGCAACTCAGGCGCCCTGAAAAAGCGCCGTCAACCGGGCCATCTCCGGATCCGTCAAAGTGAGCTCGAAGATGGCCAGGTCCTCGCTCATATGAGCTTCCGATCGAGTCCCGGTCAACGGTACGACGTCGATCTGAGTCAGGTAGCGGAACAGGATCTGCGCAGGTGTTCGCTGGTACTTGCTCGCAAGACCCACGACGGTGCCATGAGCAAGAATCTCGGGGTTGGCCGTGAGTGTCCAGAAGCTCTGGTAGAGGACGGACTGCTTGCGGCAAAAGGCTCGAATCTCACGGTCGTAGCCCGTCTGGGCATAAAAGCGGTTCTGTAGCACGGCGGGCTTGATGCGCGCGACTGCAAACAGCATCGCGAGCTCGTCCAGTGAGTAGCAATTGCTGATTCCGAGCTGCCGCACCTTGCCGGCATCCACCAGGGTCTCCATCGCCTGCCACACCTCGCGATTCTCCGCGGCCGTGGGCATCGGAGAATGCAACACCAGGCAATCGAGGTAATCGGTTCGCAGGTTCCGGAGTGACACCTCGAGAGACTGCAGCACCTGTTGGGACAGGGACGCGCGGGGATCGTAGGGTATGCGCTTGGGATCCTGCCCCGACACCGACGTGAACTTGGTCTGCAGGTACAGATCGGCGCGAGTCAACTTCTCGCCCAGACTCGCGGCTACGCCTTCGCCGACACCGGCCTCTTCGTAATGCTTTGGCTGGCACGCTGTATCGATCCCGCGGAAACCCAGGCGCAGGGCGGTCGCGACCAGCTTCGCGGTGTCGGACTTCTTCCAGGCCGTGCCGTACACGAGCTTGGGAACTGGGTAAACTGGTTGCATGAGTGTGAATATCGCTATTTTGGGCGGCGGCGCCATTGGCGCCATTCTGGGTGCGCACCTGGCGCAGGCCGGACATTCCGTGATCATACTGGCCCGCGGCCAGCGAGCCGAGCATATCGCAGCCCAGGGACTGCGCATCTGCGGCCTGGTGGATCTCTCGATACCGGTCGAAGTGCTACGCGACCCGGCGCGGTTGCATCGCACCGACATTCTCATCGTAGCCACCAAAACGCCGGGAACAGCGGACGCGTTGGCCAACCTGGGGCACGTGGACATCGGGGTAGCCTTTTCGATCCAGAATGGGCCGCTCAAGAATGAGTTGCTGTCCGCCGTTTTCGGTGCCCAGAGGGTCCTGGGAGCACTGGCCGACACCAGTGGCGAAATGTTGGCCGATGGAAGCATACTGTTCACGCGCAATGTCAACATCCTGTTGGGCGAGTTGCCGACCGGGCAAAGCGCGCGCGCGAACGATGTTGCCGCGACGATCGACTCCTCAGGTGTCCGCGCCACCGCCGTACCCAACATACTGAGCCTGGAGTGGTCCAAGTTCGTATGCTGGGTTGGAATGTTCGCCGTGTCAGTGATCACACGCTCAGTGACCTGGCGCTTCCTTACAGACCCGGACGCGGCGTTGGTGCTGGCTCGCATCACTCGGGAGATGGGGCATCTGGCTGACGCGCTCGGAATAGAGCTCACGGACAACGCAGTGCTCCCCGCCGCCAGCTTGTGTCAGGGAACTGAGCAGAGTGCTGTCGAAAGACTGGTCGCCGCGGGGCGCGTGATTGAATCACGAGCGCCAGAGCACCGCATGTCATCGCTTCAGGACGTGACTGCCGGACGGCCTCTCGAGGTTCACGAGACTTTGGGCTACGCGCTGAGCAAAGCGGCCGAGCATGGCGTGTCCATGCCGCTGTTGGACGGTTTCTATCGTGTCATTGCGGCGGCGGAGCGGATCCGCGTGGCTTGAACCACCGAGCGTCCGCCACTTTCTTGCCGCGGCGCCAGACTGAATCGATGCTGTCCACGGCGGCAATATCCTTGGACGGATCCCCGTCCACAATCAGCAGATCCGCCAGCTTGCCCGGCGCGATGACTCCGCGATCGTCGAGATGCAACAGCGCGGCTGCGTTGCGGGTCGCCGTCTGAATAGCCTGCACCGGTGTCAGCCCGGCCTCCGTCAACAGTTTCAGCTCCCGGTGCTCGGCAAAGCCCGCTATCCGCAACGGCGTCGCACCTGAATCGGTGCCGAAGCCGATGTTGACGCCACCGTCGAACAAGGCCTTGACGTTCTTCATGTTGGTTGCGAGCGCCTGCTTGTGCACACCCACGGTCTTGGTGTCGCCGAGCACCTTCGCGCGCCAGGCGGAGTCACTGAATTGCGCAGCGAGCGAAGGCTGCAGGCTGCGGCGAAAGAACGGCTGATCAAGCCATTCCGGGTGCTCGGCATAGATGTAGAAGGTTTCCTCGAGATCCAGGGTCGGCACGTACCAGGCGCCCCGCGCCTTGATGGACTTGATGAAATCGGCATCGACGGGCTGATCGCGAATGCCGTGCGCCAGGATATCCGTGCTGTCTGCGACGAGCTGCTTGGCGTCGTCCAGGTAATAGACGTGCGCGGCGACACGCATACCATTTGTATGTGCTTCGTCTATGACGGCCTTGTAAACTTCCGGATTCATTTTCGTCGCGCTGCCGCGCAGGTCGTCCACCCAGATCTTGATCAGGTCGGGATGACGTTGTGCGGTTTCGCGAACCTCTGAGCGGGCTTCCTCAGGAGTGCGTGGTCTGTACACCTGTGTATCCAGGATTCCCAGGGAGGTCGGCGGGGCACCGCTGGGAACGCCGAAGCCCTTGTCTGCGCCGAACATGTCGGCGCTGCGTGTTGCGCCGGAGTGAGCTTGCGGCTGCAGGTCATAGAACGGTTTGAGATTGAGGCCGAGCGAGGTGACGGTGGTTACGCCGTAGGCGGTGTACTGCTGCAACTGGCGCAGGATGTTGGCTCGCGTGATGTTGTTGCCCGACGCCGTGGTTCCCTTCGTGAGCCCCAGGTGCGAATGATTGGAGATGAGGCCGGGGAGCACGGTCTTGCCCGTGAGCTTGATGATGGTGGCGTTGGCCGGGATGGGCTGCGCGTTGATGGCAGTGATATGGGACCCGGTAATAATCACATCCGCATGCTCGAGCGGCGGGCCACCGTTGCCATCAATGACCCGCACGTCCCGCAAGACAATGGGTACGGAATGCGCCGCATGGGCCGCAAGGGGGACCACGGCTGCACAGAGAAGACCCAGGGTGGAAACGGCAAGCGCGAGAATTCGGATGTTCATGCGAGAGCTCGTAATTGCGGCCGCGATGCTAGCATGCTCGGGCAAATCGAAGACACGATCCTCTCAGGATCGAAGACACGATCCTCAGGCTCCAGGCGACTGATTCGAAGTGAATGACTCTTCAAGCGATCCTGTCCGCAAGCTTCAGCAGGTCTTCGGTCAATCCGTGTACGACGCCGCCGAGCACGTGGTCCAAAGCGGTGGCGTGCTCGAAATTCGCGTGCTCCAGGCCGGCAATGTAGTGACCGGAATCGTGGCCTGTGACGGTGCACAGGTGAAGGCGCAGCCGGCGACGAAATACCGAGTCTACATCCGGAATCTGACGGCCCAGATACAGGGCGAGTGCAGTTGCGGTGACCCCGGAACCTGCGTGCACGTCGCGGCCGTTTCCATCGCAGCGATGAGGTCGACTGGCGCGGTTGGCGTCAGTGGCGCGGCCGGCGCGGCCGCCGCCGCGGGTGATCCGCGGCGCAGATCACCGGCACCGCTGCCCACAATTGCCCGAGGCGGCGCAGAGTCAGCAACGGCCCAACAACTCTGCTACGTGATTGAAAGCGATTTGCGCGTTTCCGTCTGGATCATCCAACGCAGCGGGGGTGTTGGATCGGCCATTGTCCCCGGGAGTGCGTGTGCCTTTGTTCCACGCTCGTCGCGAGGAGCGCCCTCCGCAGGCGGCACCTTGGAATTTCCTCGCTACGTTGACGGTAAGGACCGGGAGATTCTGGCGGCGCTGACGACGGCCGACCGGCCCGAGGGCCCGTGGCTGCTGCAAGGGGAGACCGGCGCCGACGTGTTGCAAAAGATTGCGGCCACCGGTCGCGGCTTCTTGCATTCACTCCCATCACCAGGACAGACGCCGCTTCGAGTAGGAGCAGCGCGCACTGTTACCTTCGTGTGGCGACTGTCGGCCGGCGGCGACCAAGTTCTCGGTTGGGAGGGCTGTGAGGCACTCGATGTTGCGCTGAGCCTGGATCCACCCATGTATATCCACTGGCCGCAACCTGGGTCGCTCCCGCAACAACCTGGGTCGCTCCCGCCTGGGTCGCTCCCGAACGAAGTTGGGCGTGCCGAATTTCCCTTCGCGGTTTCTTTGCTGCGGCAGTACGCGCAGCGTCCTGCTGTCACGCCCGAGCAAGTGAGTGCCGTCAACACTGAGATTGATGCCGCAGCCGGTGCCCTACCCTTCCCCCGCCTGCATCAGGTCACTCCGGTTGATCAGGCTCTGGTATCGCTGACGCCTCGTCTCGTCTTGACGGCCGATGCGCTGGCCATACTCCACTTTGTTTATAACGGAACCGCTGTCGATAGCCGCCGACTGACTGCCCTGGGAGGCGGCGCCGTGAGGCTGATGATCGAAGGCTCCTTGTATGAGATTCCTCGCGATCAGGATCGCGAAGCATTGTTTGAAAGCCAGCTCACTGCAGCTTGGGGCGCGACCGTCCCCAGTGACCGCACGGCGTGGCTCCAGTTCATGATGGAGGCAGCGCCGGCGCTGCAGGCTATGGGCTGGGAAATTGACGTCCGTGAGCGCTTCCCCTATCGAATTGTGTCAGCGAGCCAGTGGTACGGAGACCTGGGGGCGGACCTGCGGCAATCAGCGTGGTTCAACCTTCGGCTCGGCGTAATGGTTGACGGGCAACCGGTGAACCTGCTGCCGGCGCTGACTCGCTATTTGCAATCCTCCGGCGCGCTGGAACCCGACGCGACGGGATGTCGGGTCGGTGACTATTGGCTCGTGCAACTTGGCGACGGCCGCTACCTCCCTGTTGCCCTGGAGCGGATCCAGCGTATCGCCAACACATTGGTCGAGTTGTTTGAGCAGGATAGTCTGACAACCGATGAGGCCCTGTCTCTGCCACGCAGCCAGGGAGGCCGGCTCGCGCAACTCGCTGTTGAGTTGAACGAGCCCACTCTGCGTTCCAACGACCCCTCACTGGCCACATTGATTGAGGACCTGAAGAGCTTCTCGGGCATTCAGCCCCTGCAGCCCCCGGCTCACTTTCGAGGTACCCTGCGGCCGTATCAGCAGGAAGGGCTGGGTTGGCTGCAGTTTTTGCGGCGGTTCAAGCTGGGCGGCGTCCTGGCTGATGACATGGGCCTGGGAAAAACAGTGCAAACCCTGGCCCACCTCGTGCTCGAGTGGACCGAAGGTCGCTTGAGCAAGCCGGTCCTGATTGTGGCTCCCGTCAGTGCGCTGGGCAATTGGCACCACGAGTTCGCCCGTTTCGCTCCTGGACTTCGCGTGCACATCTGGCACGGCGCCAACCGGCGCAAGGGTCTGGCCGCATTGCACGAGGCCCAAGTCATTATCACCGCCTATCCGCTGTTGCTCATTGACAGCGAAGTGCTGTTGCCACGCGAATTTGGCCTGGTGATTCTGGACGAAGCCCAGATGATCAAGAATCCTGCCGCGAAGGTCTCGCAGATGGCTCGCGCCCTGCGCGCCGAGTGTCGCCTGTGTTTGAGCGGCACGCCGGTCGAAAACCACCTGGGAGAGCTGTGGTCGTTGTTCGAATTTCTGCAACCCGGCCTGTTGGGCAGCGAACGCCATTTTCAGCGACATTACCGTACTCCCATAGAGAGGAACGGCGATCGCGCGCGGGCCGAGGCGCTGAGCGCTCACCTGGCGCCTTTCCTGTTACGCAGGACGAAGGATGCGGTGGCGAAGGAGTTGCCGCCGAAGGTCGAGATTGTCGAGTCGATCACTTTCGATGAGAAACAACGCGACTTCTACGATGGCGTGCGGTTGTCTATGCACCAGCGCGTGCAGGAAGTCATTCGTCAGCAGGGATTGGCGCGAAGCCAGATCACCATATTGGATGCGCTGTTGAAATTGCGGCAGGTGTGTTGCGATCCGCGGCTCGTGGACAAAAACGCCTCGCCCGGCGACAGCATTCCTTCAGCCAAGCTGGAATGGCTGACAACGGTACTACCCGAGTTGGTTGCCGAGGGACGGCGCATATTGCTCTTTTCCCAGTTCACCTCCATGCTTCGGCTGATCGAGTCCGCGGTAGCGGAGCTTGCCATCCCGTACTGCCTGTTGACGGGTGACACCACCGATCGCACCGCTGTGGTGGAGCGGTTCCAGTCCGGCACCGTACCGCTGTTTCTCATCAGCCTCAAAGCAGGCGGCACCGCATTGAACCTGACAGCCGCCGATACTGTCATTCACTATGATCCCTGGTGGAACCCCGCAGTCGAGGCACAGGCGACCGATCGCGCCCATCGCATCGGGCAGACAAAATCAGTGTTCGTATACAAACTCATTGCGCAGGACACGGTGGAAGAAAGGATGTTGCAGTTACAGAGCGACAAGCGGGTGCTTGCCGATCGCCTCTATACGGAAAAGAGCGCCTCACCGACGGCGCTGGGCGCGCGGGACCTCGAAATGTTGTTTGCGCCGTAATGAGCATCGAAACCGAGCTCCAGGGCCAGGTGGATGCGCAGCTCATGGAGCAGGGAGCGTTTGCGCCGTTGGATCTGCTGTTCAACTCGGGGCGCTTGTTTTACAGCGACTACGAGGCCTGGCGTCGTCGGGAAATCGATTTGCTCGACGACGTGTTGATGGGGGACCGGGGCAAGATCCTGGCGGAGCTGGAGCGGGCTGCAAGCTATGCGCGCAGCATCGGGTTGGTTGAGCAGGCGCAGGAGTTTGCTGCATGGGAGGCGGCCGCGGCCGGCGCCAACGCAGGCGCCGCCAGCGGGGCCGGCGCCACGGGCGGGGCCAGCGCCGCGATCGGCCTCGCAGCCGGCGCCAACAAGCCGTTGCGCAGCAGCGCCGAGCCCAAACTCCATCGGCTCATCTGTTGCCGCTTCCTCCCCGCACAAAACGCCCCGCAAATGGATTTGTTCTTCGACAACCCCGTGGTCGCTCTGACGAACGGCATCGCGCGCGCCCTGTCCGCGCGCAACGTCCTCGAGAGCCAACGCCAATTGGATCGCCTCTATGTCCAGGCACCCAACCACGCCGACCTGGCCGCCTTCGACGAACTAGTACGTGGCCTCGACGACCTGGGCCGTCCGGTGGGCGACACCGCGGCCCGCCTCGCCTTCCTCAATGCAATCACGCCCACGGCTCGTCACCTGCTCGGAGCAGGTTCGCGCGACTACCTCTCGCCTCTGTGGAGCCACCTCGCTGATTCGCTCGCCGGTCAAGCGTTTTCACCAGACCAGCCGAACCTGCATCGCAGCTTTGCATTGAGCCAGGCGCAGGACTGGGCAGGAGTCGGCGCATGCATTACGGCCGAAGCCGGCTGGTCCACGCATGCAGTCTTGTGCCTGAGGCTTGCTGACAGTGCCTTTCGACGGCGGCGCCGCGTCGAAGCGCTGACCGCGTGGTGCCACTTCTGTTGGTCAGCACCTGATCAGGTTGCGACAGGGATCGAGCGACTCAAGCAACCCGATTTGAGCGAATTGTGGCAACAGTTCCTCGATGATGAAGAAGAAGCGCTGGATGCCGATGCTGCCGAACCGGCGCTGACCGCTCGTGATTTCCCAGCTTGGCTGTTGCTACACGAGCCTGGGTTGGCCCGGCAGCTCAGTGTTGATATGCCAGCCGGAGACTCATCCGCAGAGGAAGGCTATCGATGCGTTCATCGGTGGATACATGCACGTCATGCGTACCGACAGCAGGACGAGATGGCTCTGCGCAAGAGTCTGCAGCAGAGCCATCCGGTCTTGTTTGAGATACTGAAGCGGGGCGTGGCGAAGAGCTAGAGATCCGGCGGCTATTTCGCCGGCTTGCGGAACTTCAACACGTAGTTGTCGGACTCGCCAATCGCCACATACTTCTCACGGTCTTTGTCACCGAGAGCGAGTGTGGGCGGGAGCGTCCATACGCCCTCGGGATACTCTTTCGTATCCTTCGGGTTCGCGTTGATTTCCGAGGCGCCGACGAACTCGAAGCCGGCCTTGCGCGCGAGCTCGATGGTGTAGTCCTGGCGAACGTAACCTGATTTGGCCTTCGGATCCTGGGGCTTGTCGCTCAACCCGCGATGGTCTTCGACGCCGAGAATTCCACCGGGCTTGAGCGCGGTGTAAATGCCCTTCAGCGCCTCATCCACATACCCGCCATCCATCCAGTTGTGCAGGTTGCGGAACGTAACGACCATGTCGACGGAGCCCGGCGGGGCAATCTCGTAGTGACCTTTGCCCAGTCCCGTGATTGTGACCGTTCCATAGCGGTCCTTTTGCTGCTCGACCGCAGTACGCCACTTCGCTGTTGTGGTGTCCTCTTCCTTGCTCTCACCGCGAACTGTCACAGCGGCGTAATAGTGGCCCGAGCCTTTCAGATAGGGGCCCAGGATTTCCGTCCAATAACCGCCGCCCGGCCAGACCTCGACCACTGTCATGTTCGGCTTCAGGCCGAAGAAAGTCAGCTCCTCGGCGGGATGGCGGAACGGATCGCGGGCGACGTATTTCGGCGTACGCGCCGGATCGGCAACGGCCTTGGTGAGCGCCGGCTCCGGTGCGGCGTGCGCAGCCGTTGCGGTCATTGCGTGCATCGCGTTGGGTGGCGCTGTCTTGGTATCAGCCGATACCGCAAGACTGCTGGCGACAACACAGAGTGAGACAAAAGCGATTTGGGTGGGCTTCATTGCTCGATTTCCCCTTGGTTCATTGCGTGGAGCTTATCAGGTACTGACTGAACCAGGCACTCATGCGTTCCGCGCGATCCTTCAAAAAACTCGGGCGCGTCAGCGTGTGGTACTGACCGGGATAGACGATGAGCTGTGCGGGAACGCCGAGCGTCCGCAACGCAAGATACATCTGCTCGCCACCCGCAAGTGGCACGTTGAAATCCTTGTCACCCCCCATGAACAAGGTGGGGGTTCGAATACGGTCCGCGTGCAGGAATGGATACGCCAGCTTGATGTACAGATCCGGGTTCCGCCAGGGATCGCCCAGCTCCTTGTTATATTGAATGTAGTATTGATCCACTGCGTACAGGCCCAGGGGATTCGCGGTCCCGGCACCGCTGAGCGCACACCGGAAGCGCGTGTCGGAGGCGATCGTGTAATCGGTCAGCATGCCGCCGTAGCTCCAACCCCCGATACCGAGCTTGTCGGGATCGGCTATCCCTTGTTGGATCAAGTAATCCACTCCGGCGAGCAGATCCTGCACCTCCTTATGCCCCCAGTCAGCCAGGATCGCGCGCGAGAAGGTGTCGCCTTTACCGCTGCTGCCGCGATAGTTGACGCCGAATACTACAAAACCGCTTGCCGCCAGAAGCTGGCGCTTGAATTGATACCCGTCGAATGCAAACGAGTGATCGTCCTGCAGGTTCGGACCACCGTGAATCCACAACACGGTGGGATACTTTCGGCCGGGTTGAAAATTCGGTGGCTTGACGAGGAGGCCGTGCACGGGAGTGCCATCGGCACTGTTGAAACCCATGTCTTCCACTGCACCGAGGCGGAGACCGGCGACAAATGCATCGTTGTGTTTGGTGAGCTTCCGGATGTGCTCACCTTCCAAGGCGTACACCTCGGTAGGCGTGGCATCGTTTGACGACAGTAACGCTGTGTGTCCGCCGTCTGTTGAGAGATCCGAGACAATTGACAGGCCCTGGGGCAGCTTCTTGAGCGCGCGAGTTCGCGTGTTGAGAAGAACCGGGTAGGCGACACCATCGTCTTCGATGGTCAGGGTGATCGCTGTTGCATCTTTGCCCAGCGCGTATGAAGACACAGCTCGGTCGAGTGAGTCGGTGAGCGTCTCCGGCGTACCGCCGGCTGTCTTTACGACGGCCAGTCGATCCTGAGTGTACTGGCCATACTTCGCCTCCGCTCCCTGCAGGAAGAAGATCGCAGCTCCGTCACGACTCCAGCTGAGCTTCTGTTGGTTAGGAGCGTTCGCTCGCAGGAGCTTCGTCGGCTGCGCCGCTGGACCGGCATCGATCAGATCGATGTCAGCCATACCGTCGAAGTCGGTGCCCTTCTCGTGAGTGCGAACAAATGCGATCCGCCGGCTGTCGGGCGACCAGGCGGGTCCCGCTTCGTTGAACGCCGGATCCTGCGTCAGCGGTTCGATCTTCCGGCTTTCGACGTCGAGCAGATACAGGTGATGATTGCGGCCGCTACCTAGATAGCCGTCCTTGTCTTCCTTGAAGTGCATTGTGTCGATGACAATGGGCTTCGGATTGTCTGCCGGCTTTTTCGCGGCATCCGGGGCCTTTGGAGGCGCCTGCTCCATCACGAGCACGATGCGCTTCCCGTCCGGCGACCATTCATAGGACTGAATGTCGTCGGTCACAGAGGTCAGCGCCCGCGCATCACCGCCTCGGCGGTCCATCAACATGATCTGGCTTTTGTCCGCGCCCGCCGGCGTCGCCATATAAGAAAGGTAGCGACCGTCACCGCTCCAGCGCGGTGAACTGATGTCGTGCGCCGGGTTGGTGAGCGGAATCTGCTGCGTACCGTCCCAGCTCACCATCCAGATCGCGCTGCGACCTTCGTCAGCGTCGCGGTCATTGGTGCTGACGACGTAAGCGACCCATTTCCCGTCCGGCGAGACCTGCGGTTCGCTGACGATTTGAGTGTTGTAGAAATCGTCGGGCGTCAGCGGTCGGGGGGCTTGCGCGGTCTGCGCCGCCAGCACTGTCTGCGCTGCGTGGACCACAAAAAACGTGGAAAAGAGCAGGGCCACCGCCGTCAGGCGGATGGAAACATTCTTCATTGTCAGGCACTTTGCGCCGGCCGGTGATGGATTGCCGGCGCCTGCCTATGTTACCTGCTCGGTCCGTCACCGCGCCAAGTTGTTCAAATCCACCCCGTACCGAGCCGAGTTGCGCGTCGAATACTGCTGGCGGGTGCGGACTTTATAACCCGCGAGCGTGTCGCTGAGAATGTCGAGGAACGTATGCCACCCCATTGCATTCTGCTTCTCGAACTGCTCGAGCACGGGCAGATGAGTGAGAACCAACAGGACGCCGTCACCCTGGGCCTCGAGTGTGAGCCTGAGATACGACTCGGGATAAGCTGAGGTCGCATCAGGCGGATCGCCTGGATTGAACACGTTCCAGGTGTAGCTCAACTGATGCGGGGGACGCCACTGGGTGACAACTCCGCGGATGTGCCCACCCATCAATCGCACCGCTCCACCCTGGCGCGGCTCGATGCTGCTGTTGTCACCGAACCAGGCATGGAGCAGTTTGGTGTTGGTCAGGTGTTCCCAAACCCGTTCGATGGAACCGGGCAGAATCCGCTCAAAGCGCACACCAGGTGTCTTGAGGAATGTTCCGTTCGCGTCTTTGCGAGGCTCTTTGATATAGCGCTCGCGGTAGCCCGCGTCGAACCCCTTCTCGTCAGCGTATTCGATGAACTCGCCGTCGGAGGCGCCGGGAATCGCATCGAGCAGGGCGTGCCAACCGCCCAGGAAGCCGAGAACCTCATCCAACACACACTCCGAACCGAAGGTGTGTGCGAGTTTGAGACGGCACCCGGTGTCAGTCGGGTGGATTTCCCAGCGGATCTGGGAAGTGGGCATGCCGAAGTTTTCAGTCCAGGTGTATTCGAGCACTCGTCCGGGCTCGAGCCGAGTGATCTCGCCGGTCATCACCACAGACATGCGACGGAAGCGAATGATGTAGGCACCGCCTATGCGCAAGTCCACTTCAACATCGCCCAGCCAATTCGCCAGAATCTTCGCGTCAGTGAGAGCGGCCCACACCCGGGCAGGTGGCCGATCGAGCGAGCGATCAAAGGCCACCACGAAACCGCCATCCTCGGTTTTGCTCACCGTACCATCGAGCGGGGTCGTCATTTGCGAAGCTCCTCTTCAAGGGCATCGAGCTTCTCGGACCAGAAGCTGCGGATGCGGGCGATCCACTGCGCCAGTTCGCCAACGCCTTCGGGATCGAGTTCGTAGAACCGCTTCTGTGCTTGAGCCCGTACGCGAACGAGCTTCGCATCGCGGAGCGTCTTCAGATGCTGGGAAATCGCGGGAGCACTCACCTTGAAGCGACGCGCGATATCGCCAGACGACATTGACCCCGTCGCGAGCATTTCCACGATCCGTTGGCGCGTAGGGTCAGCAAGGACGCTCAAAGACTGCATACCCCATTATGTAGCCGATACTTAATTAAGGCAATACGAAAATATAAGCCCTTAGTGCGGCCGCTGGTGCGTTACGGCACACTCACTGGACTAAGAATAAATACAGCCTTGAGGGCCCCCGACCGCCCGTATGAGCACAGCTTCAGTGACCGCGTCCTCGATGAGCACGCTCGATGATGACGCCTGGGACGATCTTTTGAATTTCATCGAGGAGCGCCGGGTCATCCCCATCGTCGGGCCCGAGCTGCTGATGGTTTCGACCGAGCGAGGCCCCCGGCTGTTGCACGACTGGGTAGCCGAGCGCCTGGCCGTGCGACTCAACGTCAATACCGCGGATCTGCCGCAGCACTACACCTTGAATGACGTGGTCTGCTGGTTCCTGGCAAACCGGGGCCGACGCGAAGAAGCCTACGTCCGGTTGCGCAGCATAATAAAAGAGGCCAACTTCGAGCCGCCGGCCACCTTGCGCAAGCTCGCGGCCATCACGGACTTCGATCTGTTCGTCTCCACGACGTTCGATTCCCTGCTCGAGGCCGCAATCAACCTGGAGCGATCCGCCGGGGCCGCCGCCACCGATGTGCTCTCGTATGCGCCCAACCGGGTCGTCGATCTGCCCGGCGAGCGGGATCGGCTGCAACGGCCGTTGGTCTACCACTTGTTCGGCAAACTGTCGGCCTCACCCACCTATGTGATCTCGGACGAGGATCTGCTCGAGTTCATCTGCGCTTTGCAGAACGAGCACCTGGCTCCCGAGAAACTGTTTCACGAGCTCGAGCACAGCCATCTGCTGTTCATTGGCAGCAACTTCTCCAACTGGCTGGCGCGGTTGTTCCTGCGCATGGCCAAACGTCAGCGATTGTCCGACCCGCGGGACGTCGGAGAAATCCTGGCCGACGATCACACCAGCCAGGACGACCGGCTCGTTGAATTCCTGCAGCAGGTCAGCGTTCGCACCCGGATCTACCGGGGCGCCGAACGGTTCGTAGAGGAGTTGCATACACGGTGGCAGGCAAGGCGAGGCACCGTAACGGCCGCACCAACGCCCTCCCCGGTTCGTTTCCTCCCGCCCGCACGCGAAATGCCGGACAACGCAGTCTTCGTGAGCTACGCGCGTGACGACCTGCCCGCTGTACAACAGATCAAGGCCGGCCTGGAAGCGGCCGGGATCACCACCTGGTTCGACATGGATCGCCTGGAAGCCGGCGATGATTACGACCGCAAGATCCGGCGCAACATTGCCCGCTGTTCCTATTTCATCCCGGTTGTTTCGGCCACCACCCAGAGGCGGCTGGAAGGTTATTTCCGGCGCGAGTGGAGTTATGCCATCGATCGGGCGCGCAACATGGCCGATGAGGCGCTGTTCATTCTGCCGGTGTGCATCGACTCCACCAACGCGGTGGAGGCCCTGGTGCCTGACAAATTCAAATCACTGCACTTCACACAACTGCCGGGCGGGGTGGTCTCGTCCGAGTTTGTTCGGCGGTTGAGTGATTTCATGCGCGCGCGGTCAACATGAGCGCCGCGTCCGGCACGATCGACGCAGGCAACCCGTGGTTGGGCCTCGCCTCCTTCACCGAAGAAACCCGTGGATTCTTCTACGGCCGCGAGAATGAAGTCGCTGAGCTTGCACGCCGCGTGCAACGCAAGCTCCTGACAGTACTCTTTGGCCAGTCGGGCCTTGGCAAGACCTCCATTCTCCGAGCGGGCCTCGTGCCCCGGCTGCGTGATCAGGGATACTGCCCGGTGTACGTCCGCATTGATTACGGGCGCGATGCGAGTGAGCCTGCAGAGCAGATCAAAGAAGCCATCCGGCGCGCTGCCAGTACCACAGGCGAATGGACCCAGGCGGGTGTGGCCGTCGAGAACGAATCGCTGTGGGAATTCCTGCATCACCGGGACGACGTGCTGCACGATTCCTCGGGTGGCACGCTGATTCCGCTGTTGATATTCGATCAGTTCGAGGAAATCTTCACCCTGGCGCAGACCGATGATTTCGGACGCGCGCGGGCCACCCGCTTCATTGAGGAGCTGGCGGACCTGGTGGAGAACCGCCCGCCCCGGTCACTCGAAAGCCAGTTCGACGCGGATGAATCCTCGGCGGAGCGGTTTGATTTCGCTCGCAGCGATTATCGGGTTCTCATTGCGCTGCGCGAGGATTACCTCGCACCACTGGAAAGCCTGAAATCCTCCATGCCCAGCGTGGCACAAAACCGGCTGCGGCTGGCGCCGATGACGGGCGTGCAGGCGCTGTCAGCGGTGGTGAAACCGGGCGGGAAGTTGGTCTCCGAGGAAGTGGCAGCCGCCATCGTGCGCTTCGTCGCGGGTGGTGCGGAGTTGGCCAACGCGGAAGTTGAGCCTTCACTACTGAGCCTCATTTGCCGTGAGCTCAACGATGCTCGTATCGCCCAAGGGCGCAATGAGATATCGCTGGATCTGTTGGCGGGCTCCCACGCCACCATCCTGAGCAGCTTCTACGAGCGGGCACTGGCGGACCAGCCGGCCGCGGTGCGCCGGATAATCGAAGACGACCTGCTGACTGCCTCGGGCTTTCGCGAGAATGTCGCAGAGGAGAGCCTGGTAGGAAAGTTCGCGGCTGCCGGCGCGGCGCCCAACACCCTGGCGGTGCTCGTCAACCGGCGACTCCTACGAGTGGAGGAGCGCCTCGATGTCCGTCGCGTCGAGCTCACTCATGACGTGTTGTGCGGAGTTGTCAAAAACAGCCGCGATCAACGTCAGGAACGCGAAACGCGTGAAGCAACAGAAAGGCTGTTAGCCGAGCAGCGAGATCGTGAGCAGTCGGCCCGCCGCGCACTCGTCAGAGCGCGCCAGATCGCCAGTGCGTGCATTGCGTTGGCGGTTGTTGCAATTGGTGCAGCCGTATTCGCGTATTTCAGCAGTCAGCGCGCTCGCCGCGCGGAGCACCAGGCCCAGGAAACACGCGCCTCCGCCGAGCAGGCACGCGCCGAGGCCGAGCACCTGTTGGGGTATTTGACAGACGACTTCGTGCGCGAATTGGAGAGTTTCGGCCAGCTCAAAGTCGTTGCCGAGTTTTCGCGGCGGCAGATCGACTACTTTCATGCGCTGCCTGCTGCGCTCAAAGGGCCCGAGACGGTGCGCAACGGCGCGCTGGCAATGGTCCATTACGCGCGCACCATGCGAGTGCTGGGCGATCCCGAAGGATCGTTGCGTAACGCGACAGAAGCAATCGAATTGCTCGAGCGCGAGCAAAAGCAGGGGGATCATTCCGAAGCGACTTTGGTCGCCCAGGCATTGGCCTACGCCGTCAAAGCTCAGACTTTGGACAATCAGAACGATCCGGCCGGACCCGTGAATTTACAACGTGCCGCAGAATTGCTCCGCCCGCTGGCGGAGTCCGCCAATGCATCTGCGGCCGCGCAGCGGGCTTACGTGGAAGTGCTGGTGCGGATGGGATTCGAGCAAACCACCGCCAACCAGAACGAGGAAGCCGTCAAGACAGAAAAGAAGGCGGTTGGACTCGCGGCCAAATTGGGCGCGTTGGATCTCACTAATCTCGAAATGTCTGCGTGGTATGCAGAAGGTGCAGCGTGGATGACGACGGGGCTGGCCAACGTCGGACGGAACGAGGAAGCACTCAAGGTGGGTGAGGATGCCGACCGGATCGCGGACCGGATTCTGGCCCTGCGTCCCGGATACCGGCTCGCCTTGCATGCCCAGCAGGTCATCAACAGCAATCTCACGAGCGTCGAGCAGGATTTGCTGAATCCCGCTGAAGCACTCCGCATCGGGGAACGCGGCCGGCTGGTCTCGATCACCTTGCTGAACCTCGACCCCAACAACACTACGAGCGCCAACAATATGGGCGTCTCGCACCAACAGATCGCCTATACGTTATGGGCGCAGGGCAAGTTACAGGAGTCCCTGACCGCGTTTCACGAAGCGATCGCGGCCTTTGGTCGCGCCGCCGCCGGCGGCACCGGGTTCACGCTTGTGCGCGCATACGTCGCCGCCGATACAGCTGTCCGCTTCTCGACGGCGGGGGATGCAGCCGGCGCCGCAGCACTGCTGGCGTTGGGAGTGCCATTTCTGGAGCAAGTGCGTAAAAGCTCACCGCCCGGGAGCCTGCCCATCAGACTACTCGAAGCCGCCCAAAACCTTCCAGTCGCCCACGCGGCGTATGAAAGGGACGATCTGGCTACGGCCGAGCGCGTCGCGAAGGTCGCGGAGCAAGAGATTCGAGAGTCCAAGCCGGAAGGCGGCCACGAAACTTTCCAGAGGTTGAATACGCTCTATTTCGCCGCGCTGCACCTGACTCGTATAGAGACTGGGCGGGGCGACTATGTTGCCGCCGAGCATTTTGCGCGTGAGTCTCTTGAATCACGCCATGCGATCGGGTCGGGCTCTGTGCAGGACAAGCGGGAATTGGGCGAGGTTTCTACCTGGCTGGCCCTGTCGTTGGCCCGGCAGGGCCGGCTCGCGGAGGCTGGCGAGACGATCGCTCCCGTAGTGAAGCTGCAGCGGGAGCTTGCCGCCCGCAATCGGGGGGACCAATGGCTCCCCAGCGAGCTGGCTACGGCGCTTTATGTGCAAGCACTGAGCGATGCCAATCACCGCGCGGCACTGTTGAAGGAGGCCGGTGCGCTGTTGGACAAGCTGCCACCATCCATCCGCAATATTCATGATATGCGACACTGGCGCACCCTGATCCAACAGGCTGCGCAAGGTGCCGGATGACTCAGGACGCGGACCCCGTGTTCCGCTCGAGCTCTCACCCCGGGTACTCGAGCGCCGTAAGTAATCACCCCGGGCGGGTCTCGGCCCGCAAGCTCCGGCGTGAAGTCCAGGTGCAGTTCGCATCGACCGCGTGCACCATTCAAACTCAAGAGGGCAGCGTTCACGCCCGTCCAGGGGACGCCATCGTGACTGGAACCGCAGGTGAGCACTGGCGAGTCTCGCGGGCGCACTTCAGCGAAAAATACCAGGCCCTCGCTCCGACCAACGACGGTGAGCCGGGCCGGTATGTCAGCCTGCCGAATCCCATCCAGGCGGTGCCGATGTCACAGCCCTTCGAAGTCGTACTGGCGGACGGAGTCTCCCGCCTGCGTGGCCAGCCAGGTGACTGGCTCGTCGACTACGGCGATGGAAGCCTCGGAATCGTATCCAAGGCCATCTTCGCCAACACCTACGAATTAGTGGGCTGAGCGGCTCATGGCGTTGCATCAGATAATCCAACGTCTGTTGCTCGTGGGCGTAAGGCTGGAATCGTCCGCGCCGGTATCGCCCGCCGCGCTTCCAGAACGCCTCGCACCCATTGTTGAGGCGGCACAACCCGAGCACCGCAGATTCGATCAACTGGCGATTCACTTCGGGCACCGTTACCGCAGCGGCTTCTGGGCGATCTACCTGTTGAGCGCGATTGCCGTGTTGTGCGCCGTACTGCCGCTGGCCCTCGGCTGGGACAGCCCGCGAAATACCTATCACCCCTATGCCGGTGTCTGGGCAGTCTGCGAAGTTGTCATCATTGGCGCCGTCAGTACCATCTACTGGCTGGGGCATCGCCGCGACTGGCAGGGTCAGTGGCTGCGCGCGCGCACGACTGCGGAGCTGACCTGGTACCTGCCGATGCTCGCTCCGTTACTGGATTTCGGATCCGCGGACGCTCACTCAGAACCCAACTGGTATGTACGGGCGTTCGATCCTGGCCAGCATTTGCGAACCGCCGATGATGTGTCAACGCTGTGCACACGGCTCGAGCCTCTAGCGCGCAAGCACCTTCAGGGGGCGTGGACGGATCCGGTCTTCCTGGAAAGCTATGTCCGCTGGACCTTGAGCATCCTCGAGCAACAGCGCCGCTACCACCACCACGTTGCGGCAAGACAGCACGCGTTGCTGCACAGGGTGCACTCGGTCAATGGCGCTCTGTTTGGATTGACGGCACTCGGTGCCCTGCTGCACCTGGTCATTCACTCCCTGTGGCTGTCGCTCGTCACCACCTTTTTCCCGGCGCTCGGTGCTTCCCTTCACGGCGCGCTGGCTCAATCGGAGGCTTACCGCCTGGGGACCACTTCCGAGCGCCTGTCCAGAGAGCTGGGCAACGCCATCGAGCACATTCAAAATGCTCAAAAGCAGGTCGCCGCTTCCGGAGAGGTAGCTCTGCTCAAAGCCTCGATCGAAGGCGCCCTGGCCCTGATTCTCGAAGAACACCAAGACTGGAACCTGCTGGTACGCCCCCATCACCTACCGTTGGCCTGAACCTGTTGGTCCGAATCCGCAAGCGCTAGTTGTTGCGCGCCGGAATGACCGGCAAAATTATGCGCGAAGGATGCTCCGGATCGAGGTAAATGGAATTCTGCGCAACCCGCCAGGAGCGGTTGGCATTCAAAGGCTCACCGGTGTTGGGATTGACGTCAAAACGCGGGTAGTTGCTGCTGGAAATGTCCACCCGGATCCGATGGCCGCGCTTGACCAGCAGCGAAGTCGGATACATCTCGATGGTGAATTCGTAGGGTTGTCCCGGCTTGAGCAACTCGGCCTTGGCCAGGTCGTTGCGATAGCGGGCGCGGACGATGCTGTCGCCCACATTCAACTCGATGCCCGCCGGAAAGTCCTTGTTGGGGGGATACACATCAACGAGCTTGGCCGTGAAATCCGTGTCCGGCGAATCCGAAGAGCCCCAGAGTTTGACAATCAACCGGCCCGTCAACTCCATATCCTCCGCCAGTGGCGGAGTCTGAAACACCACTACATCCTTCCGCGCCGACAGGGGATTGGAATCCGTGCAGAATCCCACTCCCGTGTGGCAGCGTTGATCCATCGCGCCATTGGCGGCCAACTTGCCTTGCGATGACAGATTGCCGCCCAGAGTGGGCACCGGATGGTGCGGATCGAAGCGATAGGTGATGGGCCCGTGGGCCGCGGGTTTCTCGGGCGCCAACAACCCATCGCCATGCAAGTAGTAAGCAGCGGGCACCTCGCGCGCCAGCGGCCACTCCTGTTCGTCCCGCCAATGGCCGCCCACGAAAATCCGGCCTTCCGCAGTCCTGTGGGCATCCCCACCGCCCATGACATAAATGCGCACCGGGGCCTCGCGGTCGACTCCATTGTCGATTCCCTTCAGCCAGTGATCGAACCAGCGCAGTTGAAAGGTCGCTTCGTCGATTGCCGCGTCGGCCGTGAATTCGGCATCCCCGGCATGGCTCAGGCTTGCACTGCTGTGAACCCAGGGCCCCACGATCAGTCGCTGCAGGCTCTTCTTATGGGCGCGCAGGCTGACGAAATTCATGTTGGCCACCTGCGTACCCCATGAGTCATACCAACCAGTGACGTGGTATTCGGGGACATCCTTGTATTCGGCTACATGAGCGACGACGCCGGCGCCCGAGTCCTTCCAGTACTTATCGTTGTCCCCATGACTCATGGCCTCCACCAGCCAGTTCTCATAGTCGGGCGCGAACTTCAGTGGAGTGGCTCCCCTGCGCAATGGAGGCGCATCCAGATAGTCCCGAACGTGCGTGCTCAGATCCGCGAGCGCGGCAGCTTTGGACGGATCACTGGCCGCTCGCGTCGCCGCGACCAGATTCGGAACGCCGGACGGGTCCCCCATGGAAAAAACCCAATTGAAGAATCGCAGCTCGAATGCGCCGTTGTGACGGATCCCGTACTCGCCGGTGTTGGAGAGTGCGAACTGGGGAATCATTGCCGTCACATTGGGGGCATTGCCTATTCCGAGCGCGTGCTGCGTGCCGCCTTCGTAGGAATAGCCCAGGGTACCGATGGTTTTGGCCGACCAGGGCTGCTGACCTATCCATGCGGTCGTGTCGAATCCATCATTCACATCATCCTGGAGCATTCGCCAATGCCCTTCCGAATGATAACGGCCCCTGACATCCTGCACGATGTAGACATAGCCGTGCGCGGCGAAGTAAGGGCCGAATTGCTTGATGCGCTCTGTTTTGTTGTACGGAGTGCGCAACAGGATGGCCGGAAACTTTCCCTCGACCGGAACTCCGTTCACGGCGGGCCGGAGGATATCCGCAGCCAGTTTCACACCGTCGCGCATGGGCACCATGACGTTGGTGGCCAGAACGCTGTCGTAATGGGTGTCGGTCTGCCCAACAGCGGCTGAGAACGGAGCGAAAAAAGCGATTAGCGCCAAGACCCTGAAATTGGACAGCGTCATGGGTTCTCCCATTCAATAGATCCCGAAGTCTAGCCCCGCGGCAAGGGTCGCCCCCAGCTCCTCGCAACGTGCCAGATCGGGCGCTGTGATCTGTTTGGGCCGGAGAATCTCCTCGGGCGTCTGCGCGTGTGTGCAGACAATGAGGGGCTCGGCTATCGCCTCGAGCCGCCAGCCCGTTGCGATCCGGGCAATCTGCCGGGCCGCATTGCTGCCGTCGCTGCCGGCGCAAATCAAAGTTGCGTAGGGACGGCCCTGTATCTTATCCAACACGGGGTAGTAACACCGGTCGAAGAAGTCCTTCATTACACCGGACATGGACGCGAGATTCTCCGGACAGGCGAACAGGTAGGCGCTCGCTTCCAGCAGCGCATCGGGACCTGTTGCCGCCGCGGTTTGCAGCCGCACATCAACTGTGGGCTCGCGCGCGCCGCCGGAAGCTGCGGCACGCGCCATCTGCAGGGTGCCGCCGGTCAGGGAATGGTAGACGATCAGGAGTTGTTTGGTTGGTTTCAAGGAGTCTCGAGGCCGAGAGTACGACCGGGGAAGCCGGCCGCATCCAGGTAGGTCTGAGAGCCGAGAGTTTGCATCTTGAGCAGAGTCTGCAGGCCCTTGGGACCGGGCTTCGAAGTTTCGGTGTGCGCAGTGACCGTCGGCAGCGGGTCCGTCGCCGGGGTCATGCTCAACGCTTCGGTGAGCACGCGTCCTGCAAGCGGGCCCTTGGGAGGAGCCCCGAGCTCGAGCAGCTTGGCGAGCGTGCGACCAATATCCGCATTGCTCGCCGGCAAAGGATCGCCGAACCCCACACGGAAGTCAGGCCCGCGAGCCGCCATGAAATTCCAGGTATCGGCGCGACTGAACGAGCCATGCATGCCCTGACCTTCCTGCAGCGCGGTGTCCGCAATCTCAACGCCGCAGAGGGTGAGCACGCGCTTGCAGCCGTCGGCTGCCGAAACTGCCCGGGAGGCGAAATTGACGACTATGGCTGGGTGAGGCGTGCGGGCGTTACCGCCACCGACGCCAACGATTTCGGTCGACAGCGTACCCGGGAATTCTCCGAAGCGTTGTTTATCCACGAACAGGCCACTGACATAGTCCTGCTCGAACAGTGCGCTCACAATCTTGCCCACCAGCTTCTTTCCCTGGGCCGCGGGGACGTCCGCGGGAATGTAGATGAGATCGGATCCGCCGTTGGCCGCAACGACCACCTGGGGCTTCGATGGATCTTCGGCAATCAGGCCGTTGCCGTGTGAGGGGTGTTTGCCATCCCGCCACTTCAGCTCCTTGTTGTGATCATCCGGATCAAACAGCTTGAGGCCGGGCATGGAAGCCTGCAGCGCCGTGGCCACATCGATGGCGAGAAAGCCCGGCGGCAGCTCACCGGCCTTCACATCCTTCACAGCATACGCCACCGCGGGTTTGCTCGAAGGGCTCGTGCCACTCGTCTTGGTAATCGTGGAGAAGCCGTGATCCGCCGCAACGATGATGTTGGTCGTATCGTAGAGGCCGAGTGCTTTGAGCGCCTGCTCGATCGCCCCGAGCGCCGTATCGGCATTGCGCACCGCTGCCAGGGAAGTCGGTCCATTGATGCCGGGGCTGACGGCATGCAGGCTGTCGCCGTTGTTATGTTGTGTGCCATCGGGATCGCGTGACCAGAAAACGAGCACGAAGGGGTTGCCGGTTTCCTTGATGACATCCCTGAAGTGCGGCAATACCGCCTTGACGGTGACTTCCACGAAGTATTGCTGTTGGGCAAGGTTGGGGGTCCAGGTCCCCGGCTGGGTGCTGTCACCCGGGGCGCCGTTGTCGCCGCGTGACGGGGCCGACAAGGCCACCTTGTACTTTGCAAAGGCCTGCTTCCATTCTTCCGGAATTGGAATGTCCGAGGCAGGCCCGGTTGTGTCGTCGACCATCAGCGTACCCAGGCCGTCATACACACCGGTATCAAAAATGGCCACCGGTCCGAGTTTGCCGATCACGGCCGTCGCATACCTTTTCGAGGCTCGCGCGGCCGCGACTATGGCCTGCTCGTTCAGATAGTTTCCGGCGAAGGCATCGTTCACCTCGCGCAGGACCGGGTTGTTCTCCAGGAAAGGGGTGACACTTCCCCGCAGGAAATTGACGGGTACACCGGTGTAGATGGTGTTGCTGAAGTCACCCGTGTCACCCAGCCGGTGACCGGTTGCAAACGCCGAAGCGTTGGCCGTGGTGAAGGTCGGAAATACGGAATGGCTGTTCTTGAAGTCGACGCCTTCCTCGCGCAGGCGCGCCATGGTAGGAGCCGTGGTGCTGTCGACGATCTGCGAGCGCAGTCCGTCAGGAACGAAGAGGATCACGTTATGAGGCGTGCCCGCTTCAGCCAGTACTGGAAGCAGCGCAAAAGCAGCGAGAGCAGCGAGAGCAGCAGTGAACTTCACGACTACAGATTGCATTTTTGTGACCAGCCAGAGGCGTGTTTGTGCGCGGGATGTTACCCGAATTTCACTGCAGCGGAGACTGAGGCGCATACTGCAGGAATGCTCTTTGAATTCGACAACGCCCTGGTCCGCGACCCGGCGCCCACAGTGGTCAAAGGTCTCACCTCCCAACCCGGGCCACCGCCCGAATTTGCGGCCGTTGCCCGTGAGCACACGCTCTATGTCCAGGCCCTCACGGAATGCGGTCTGTCGGTGGAGCGACTGCCGCCCCTCGAGGACTTCCCGGACTCCATCTTCGTGGAAGACCCGGCCCTGGTATTCGGTGACGCGGCCATTCTCCTGCGCCCCGGCGCACCCAGCCGCCTGGGCGAAGGGGCGCACCTGGAGTCGGCCCTGCTGCGCCGATTCGAGCGGGTGCTGCAAATGCAACATGGCTTCGCCGATGGCGGTGACATGCTGCTTACACCGCAGGGCATGTTCATCGGACTGTCCAGGCGTACCGATCACGCCGGAGCCGCCGAGCTGGGCGGGCTCCTGCAACAACTCGGCATCTCATCCAGGATCGTCGCGACACCGGCAGACACGCTGCACCTGAAGTCCGATTGCTCCCTGATCGACGACGACCACATTGTGTGCACGGCGGGCCTCGGAGCGTCTGGCCTGTTCGAGGGTTACCGCAAGTTGATCGTGCCGGACAATGAGAAGCAGGCAGCCAATGTGCTGCGACTGAATGACACCGTGCTCGTCGGAGACCGCTTCCCGCGAACCATCGATCTGCTAGCGGGTCACGGGTACAAAGTGCGGCCCATACCAACGGCCAATACAGGGAAGTTGGACGCGGGGCTGACGTGTATGTCGTTACGCTGGAAGGCGCGCCGCTCGAACTAACAGCTCACGCTTGATCGTCGTAAGGCTCGGTGTTCCGACCTGTCGCATGACTGTAGTGAGCTCTCGATTCAGAATATCCAACACCGCTTCGACTCCCGGTTGACCGAACGCGGCCAGGCCCCAGGCCTGGGGCCTTCCGACCCCCACTGCAGTTGCGCCCAGGGCAAGTGCCTTGAATACATCCGTACCCCGTCGTATTCCGCCATCGAAAAAGACGGGAACCCGGCCGCGCACGGCCGCAACAACTTCCGGCAGGCAGTCAATCGATGCGCGCAGAGTCTCCTCATTGCGCCCACCGTGATTCGAAACAATAACTCCGTCTGCTCCCTGCGCAACGGCCACCGCAGCATCCTCGCCGGTCACAATTCCCTTGATCAGCAACCGCACTTTGGTCACCGCTCGGACGCGATCGAGAAACCGGACGGTCTGGTCGAACGGCGCGAGCGTCGTAACGCGCGATACATCGAGTCCGGCAAATGCCGGACCCCGGCGCCACATGTCGTGAGAATTGCCGGGATGGCAATCGAGGCAGCGCCGATTATCGACCTGCATGGCGCGCTTCAAGGTTTCGTTGTTGCGCGTGCCGCGCGAGTCGACTGTCAGCACAATCGCACTACAGCCGTAGTTTTGGGCTCGGCGGATGATCCCTTCGGTTACGGCCCAAACATCGGTTGGATAAAGCTGTTGCCAGATCGGCGCGCCGCACGCCTCCTGGACCGATTCGGCGGCCGTGGACGCCCCTGTAGATAACATCAACTGAGTAGAGCGCGTGTGCGCCGCACGCGCGACCGCCAATTCCGCGTCCGCGTGAAACGCGCGCATGGCTGAAACCGCCGAAAGATAGATGGGGCTGTTCCAGGTTTTACCCAACACCGTGCGCATCGTGTCAATTCGGTTCACATCGTTAAAGCGATGCGCCCGAATCTCGTATTGGGAGAATGCCTCGTGGTTACGAACGACGGTTTGATCATCGTCCGCGCCAGTCGCGATGTAACCGAAGTGCGCCGGAGGTAGAGCTGCTCGAGCCAGCGGCTCGAAGTCCATGATGCTCAAGACATCATTGGCCGAAGCGATCGGCGGCGCAGCGCGCCGAAACACGCTCGAGGGTGTTGTTGATTCGTCGGCGCCGGCGCGTGACCGCAACGCGGGCAGAGTCAAAAGGCTCGCCATGAATGCGCGGCGCGTGCGCGACCAACGCCTACCATTGTGCATAAATCCCCCCAACAACTTGCGCAGTCTACTGGAATCGTAGATTGTTGACTGCCCAGTTGAGGATCCGCGCATGAAGCTACTGCGTCCTGCCTTCGGAGTTGCGGCATGGGCACTTTCCACCCTCGCCGTCCGCGCCGAGGTCTCCGCCGATCTGAAGCCCTACATCAAGGAAGACGCCGCCGTCCTCGTCCTCAATCATGTTCGGGTCATCGATGGAACCGGCGCGCCGCCGGCCGAAGACCAGCGTGTTGACATCGAAGGGGGCAAGATCACCCGCATTCAGAGCGCGAAGTTGCGGAATGCCTGGCCGCGCGATGCCAAGGTCCTGGATCTGACCGGCAAGACGGTCATTCCGGGATTGGTGGGCATGCACGAGCATCTCTTCTATACCACCCCCGAACGGACCGGTGACCGGTTGCCGTCGTACGGTGAAATGACAGACAGCGCGCCCCGGCTTTATCTCGCCGGTGGGGTCACCACGGCACGCACGGCAGGCAGCCTCGAGCCGTACACCGACCTGTCATTGAAATCGTTGATCGATGCCGGCAAGAAGCCCGGCCCCCGTTTGCGAGTCACGGGACCCTACATTGGGGATGCGATGGGCATCGTCCCCCAGCTGCACACGCTCAACGGTTCGGATGATGCCGCGCGTACTGTCGACTACTGGGCGGCCGAAGGCGTTACGTCCTTCAAGGCCTACATGTCGATCAAGCCCGAGGAGCTCCGGACCGCGATAGAACATGCTCATGCGCACGGCCTGAAGCTGACGGGTCACCTGTGCTCCGTGGGATTCACGGAGGCGGCGGCCATGGACATCGACAACCTGGAGCACGGGATCGTGGTGGACACCGAGTTCTATCCGGGCAAGAAACCGGGCGAATGTCCGGCGAAGGAAGCCGCGGAGCACTTGCAGAAGGATGTCGAGATCGACAGTCCTCCGGTGCAAGCCATGATCCGCAACCTCGTGGATCACCACGTTGCCATCACCTCTACGCTGGCAGTATTCGAAATCTCCGTCCCGAACCGTCCACCCATGCGCGTCATGTCGCGCGCTCAGCGGCTGCTCGCGCCTCAGGCCTGGTCGACGTATCTGAGAATCCGCGGCCTCAATGCGGAGGAGAACAACCCGCACGGCGGGATCCTGTTGCGCAAGGAGATGCAGTTCGAACGGGCGTTCGTGAAAGCGGGCGGGTTGCTGATGGCCGGGTGCGATCCCACCTCGTTCGGTGGCGTGCTGCCGGGGTTGGGCGACCAGCGAAACCTGGAACTGCTGGTCGAGGCGGGGTTCACGCCCGTGGAGGCCATCCACATCGCCACTCAGAACGGCGCCACGTTTCTCGGTGAGGAGGCCACCCTCGGCAGCATCACGGTGGGCAGGTCTGCGGACTTGCTAGTCATCGCGGGGAATCCCGCCCAGAAGATCGACGACATCGAGAACGTGCAGACCGTCTTCAAGGACGGGCTGGGTTACGACCCCGAGAAGCTACTGCAGTCGGTGCAAGGGGTCGTAGGCCTGCGATAGCCCGCGCCGGTTCACGCCGCGCCGACTCGACCCGCTCCAGTTCACCAGGCGGCCTTCTGGGGAAGGCCATCATCAATGGTGTAGTAATCCCCGGCATCCGCCACAAAGATGTGCTCCTGGCCGGTCAGCCCGGTCGGCGTATTGAGCGAGCCCGCCAGGACGCTCACGTAGCTGGCGTCCTTCGAATCCCAGAACAGCTGCGAGCCGCATTGCCCGCAAAATCCGCGCCGGGACGTCGGTGACGAGGCGTACCAGCGCAACGCTTCTTCGGACTTCAGATGCAGGTCATCGCGAGCGCAGGCCGTGGCGGCAAAAAAGTGACCGGTGCTGCGGCGGCACATCGAGCAGTGGCAATAGATGACCGGTCGCAGCGGTCCGTGGATCTCAAATTCCACGGCTCCGCACAGGCAATGCCCGTGCGCAATCGACGGAGCGCTCATGTGCTGCTGTCCTACGCTTGACCCTCGGGCAGCAGATACTAAGTCACTGCATCGCCACCGTGGCGTGATTCGCAATGGGCAAGCCGGCTCCGGCCGTCAATGCAACCAGATCCGTCGAGCCCAGCTCCTGCCATTCGACGGCGAACCCCGCATCGTCAATCCGCACGACCTGGGCCGCAAACGTCGCCTTGGCTCTGGAGCGGTTGATGGCCCCGCGCCCGACATTGGTGGTCGGCCTGCGGCCCGAGCGCTCGGTCTGCACACTGATCTCAACACGCGAGAACAGTCGCACGGGCAGTGTCGTTGTTATAAAGGCGCCGCTGACGCTCAAGTCCAACACCCAGCCCATACCGATCACACCGAATGGCGTACGGACTCGAACGGGAAGCGAGACCTTACGCCGCTCACCCCATCTGTGTTCCATGGAAGCTCACCGACTCGTTGATCTGGTTCGAGCACGTCTTATAGCGGTTGTGCGTTGGCAAGAATCTAACCTGTGTTAAAAATTCGCCAATGAGTTAGACGGCACGTTTAATGCTGTGATCTTCGTTGTGATCAATCAGCGCAAAAAAATTGCGCAATCAATGAGGAACAATCATGGCTAAGGCTAGAAAGCGCGCCGCGCGTAAGAGTAGCGCTGCCCGCTCCAGACCGACCCAACAGGACGCCATCGCCCTGTTGAAGGCGGATCATCGCCAGGTGGAGGAATGGTTCGAGCAATTCGAGTCCACCCGCTCCGACGAGCGCAAACAAAAGCTGGCGCAGCAGGTTTGCCAGGCTTTGACGGTGCATGCGCAGATCGAGGAGGAGATTTTCTATCCCGCCTTCCTGGCAGCCACCGAGGAAGAGGACATTCATCACGAAGCGGAAGTGGAGCATGCGGGCGCCAAGCAGCTCATCGCCCAGATCGAAGAGTCGGGACCCGCGGACGAATACTTCGACGCCAAGATGAAAGTTCTCTCCGAGATGATCAAGCATCATGTCAAGGAAGAAGAGCAGCGCGATGGGATGTTCGCGAAGGCACGTCAATCCGACATGGACTTGAAAGTGTTGGGAGAACAACTCGCCGCCCGCAAAGCAGCATTGCTGGGCGAGGCAGCGGCGAGCGGCGGTTCCCGCAGCCGGCGCGGCGCGTCTACCGGCATTGCCCTGCGCTGATCAACGCCCGATCGGGTCGCACACGGTCCGCGATCGCACCAACCGATTCGCGGACCCATTCCAACCTTCAAGGAAACTCATGGCCAAGCGCAAGGCGACTCCGCCGCCCAAATCCAAACGTCCACAGCCCCGACCCACCGGTGCAACCGGCAGGGTCGCCGCGCCCAACCCCACCAAAGCCGGTGCCCGTGCGCAGTCCACTCGCTCCAGCGCACGTTCGACTGTCAGCGGGCCCGCGGCGAAACCGGTGTCTGCCGATCTGACCGACACGGCGACTGCCAAGCTGATCGGCACGCAGACACTGGCCGAGGAATTTCCCTTCAACGCTGCGAAATCCACCGAATTCGGCGCAGCCGGGGCGGCCGCCGGTCAAACTGGCGAGCCCTCAGATCCCAGTGTCACCGGCAGCACACTGACGGAAACCAACGCCTCGGCGAAAGCCGGTGCCGGAAAGCCGCCGCAGTCGAACAATCCGACCACGGGCTCCCTCGATCGGGTGCGGGTCGACTCCGGCGGGCGTGCGCTGACCACCAACCAGGGCGTAAGCGTCGGTGACAATCAAAATTCGCTGAAGGCCGGGCTGCGTGGTCCCGCGTTGCTCGAAGATTTCATTCTGCGCGAAAAGATCACGCACTTCGATCACGAGCGTATTCCAGAACGGATAGTGCATGCCCGTGGCTCGGGAGCGCATGGCTACTTTGAATGTTACGAGCCGTTGGCCCAACTGACACGTGCGTCGATCTTTGCCGAGGCCGGCAAGCGCACTCCCGTGTTCGTGCGTTTCTCGACCGTGGCCGGTGAGCGCGGGTCGACCGATACGGCACGCGATGTCCGCGGCTTCGCCGTCAAGTTTTACACTGATGAAGGTAATTGGGACCTGGTCGGTAACAACATCCCGGTGTTCTTCATCCAGGACGCGATGAAATTTCCGGATCTGATCCACGCCGCCAAGCCCGAGCCGCATCACCAGATGCCGCAGGCGGGCACTGCACACGACACCTTCTGGGACTTCGTGTCACTCATGCCCGAAAGCACCCACATGTTGATGTGGGCCATGTCGGATCGGGCGATTCCCCGTAGTTACCGGATGATGCAAGGTTTCGGCGTTCACACCTTCCGCTTCGTGAACGCCCGGGGCGAGTCGCGCTTCGTGAAGTTCCACTGGAATCCGCTCGCGGGCACTCACTCCCTGGTGTGGGATGAGGCCGTCAAGATCTCGGGCGCCGACTCCGACTTTCATCGCCGCGATCTATGGGAGGCGATCGAGGCCGGCGCCTATCCGCAATGGGAGCTGGGTGTGCAGGTATTCACGGAGGAACAAGCGGAAGGCTTCAGCTTCGACGTGTTGGATGCGACGAAACTCGTTCCCGAGGAGCTCGTGCCGGTCAAGCCCATCGGGCGGATGGTCCTGAACCGCAATCCGGACAACTTCTTCGCGGAGACCGAGCAGGTGGCCTTCTGCACCGCGCACATCGTACCCGGGCTCGACTTCTCCAACGACCCGCTGCTGGCCGGCCGGATCCACTCCTATGTGGATACCCAGATCTCCCGTCTCGGCGGCCCCAACTTCCACGAAATCCCCATCAATGCGCCGGTGGCGCAGGTTCACAACAATCAGCGGGATGGTCTGCATCGGCAGGCGATTGCCCGCGGGCGGGTTGCATACGAGCCCAACTCTCTGGCGGGCGGTTGTCCGTTCCAGGCAGGTTCGCAAGGTTTCACCTCCTTCCCCCAGCCTCTGGAAGGCGACAAGGTGCGCGGCAAGCCGGAGAAATTCGCCGAGCATTACAACCAGGCCACGTTGTTCTGGAACAGTCAGACCGATGTGGAGAAGCAACATATCATCAACGCGTATCGGTTTGAGCTGACACGGGTTCAAGTCGGCGCCGTACGCAAGCGCGTGGTCGCGCAACTTCGCAATGTGGCCCCGAAGTTGGCGGAAGCAGTGGCCGACGGCCTCGGACTGACCGAGCTGCCGGAGCCTCTGCCGAAAGCGCTGCGGCGTGCTCCCAAGCCCGAAGTCGAGCGCTCCGAGGCGTTGTCGCTGTTTGCCCGGCCCGGCACCGATGGAATCAAAGCAAGGCGGGTCGCAATCCTGGTGGCAGATGGTTCGGACGTCGAGGCGGCTGTGGGCCTGCACGCAGCGCTATTGGAGGAAGGCGTAGTGCCGCGCTTCGTGGGCATCAAGCTTGGCCAGTTGCCACGAGGCCGCGGCGAGCCTTTGGACGTTGAAGTCACTCTCGAAGCCGCGCCTGCGGTGCTCTGGGATGCGGTGATCGTGCCAGGTGGAAAAAAGGGGACGGATGCTCTGGCTCACAGCGGCCATGCACTCGAGTTTCTGAAGGATCAGTATCGGCACTGCAAGTCCATGCTGCTGATCGCAGAAGCACAAGCGTTGCTACCTGCAGCCGGCATTCCCGAAGAGTTGGTTTCAGGCGAAGAGGACCCTGGGCTATTGATGTTCAACGATGCGGATGATTGGGCCGGGGCCTCGGCGGCATTGCTTTCCGCACTATCCAGTCATCGTCATTTTGAGCGTGAGACAAATCCACCGCGTGTTTGACCCACATCAATAGCCAGGGCCTAAGTCAGCAGCCTGGCGCCGCGGTCCGCTCGAGCCCTGACCTTCCAGGGCCCGAGCGAGGCCGCGACCCGTTCAATGACGCCACTCCAGTCGCCAGGCTCGCTCTGGCGGAACAGCCGCATGGTCGGATACCAGGGCGAGTCATCCCGCCCTTCCAGCCAGCGCCAGTCGGCATCGAACGGTAACAAGGTCCAGGTGGGAACACCCAACGCTCCGGCCAGATGCGCTGACAAGGTATCGACCGAAATCAACAGGTCGAGACGCTGCACAGCCACGGCTTCATCGAGGACCGTGGACATGCGCGGCGCTACGCCCATTCCCGCGGGCCAGGATGTAAGCGCCGGACCCCGCTGCAGAATCTGCCATTGGATGCCATGAATTCCAACGAGCCGGGATATCAGCGACCAGGAAATCGACCGGCGCGTATCCCAGCCACCGGACTGCCACACGAGGCCCACCTTCAAAGGGCCTCTACGCGCAGGCGGCGACGCGACCGGAGTTATATTGAAGTACGGAACATTCCGGGGCAGTGTTTCGGGCGTGAGTCGCAACGCATGCAGCAGTTCCATCACTTCGATGTCAACGTCGTGGTCGACCTGCGGCTCCCCGTCATGCAAGGGAAGTAACTCATCGATGCCTGCGGCCGTCCGCAGCAGAGGAATCAGCGGGGGCTGGGCCCAGACAATGGTACTCAGTGTCTTGCCCCGGAGCAGCGGCAGCAGCCGGATGAGCTGCACCGTATCTCCGAGGCCGTGATAACAGTGAACCAACACGCGCCGCGCCTCGAGTGAGCGGCCATCCCAGACGAGCTGAAGGTGACGGGGCTCGTGCGCGCACTCCTGCGACCGGCGGCGCTGCAGCTCCGTGTCGCTTATACGCCACGCATCGGCCCACTCTCCGCGCTTCATATGGCGGATCCACGCGGCTTGCACTTGCCAAGGGGTCAACTCACGCACGGCAGCAACTTCCAATGGGCTCGCCTCATCGTGAGGAGCGAGCAAATTCGGCGCCCGGATGACTACGCCGTGAATCGCGGCACAGTGTCAGCCTCGGCTCACCGTTAACTTATTGCCCGTGCGCAAATCCACCGAAGCCCGGGTTCCCAGACCCGGTGCCGTCCTCCATCTCTATCGCGATCTGTGGCGTCTCATGCAGGGAGAGCGCCGCTTTTTTGCGGGCGCGGTATTCCTGCTCATTGCGGCGCAGACCGTCCTGCTCGCGGTGCCGCTGATCTCGGCAAAGGCCCTGAACGCGCTGCAGCTTCACGGTCGCAACGGTCTGGCCGATGCCGGATTCTGGCTGGGTGCCGTGCTGCTGGTTGCAGTTGGAAGTTGGTGCTTCCACGGCCCGGGACGAATTCTCGAGCGCCGTGCCGCTTTGACCGTGCGCCGGCGCATGAGCGCCGCGCTGACCGAGCGGCTGTTCAACCTGCCACTCTCCTGGCATGCCGCCAATCATTCGGGCGCCACTGCCCACCGGATTCAACAGAGCACCCAGGCACTGTCTGGATTTGCGCAAAGTCAGTTCATCTACCTGAACAGCACCGTGCGTTTGATCGGGCCGCTGATCGCGCTGTGGTGGGTGCAACCGATCATCGGCTACGCGGCATTCGGCGGCTTCGCCCTGATCATTGTCTCGGTCGTGGGATTCGACCGGGCCATGTTGCGACTGGCGAACGAAGAGAACGACGCCGAACGGCGTTATGCCGCCACTCTCGTAGACACATTGGGTAACGCCCATTCGGTTTACGCGTTGCGCCAGGCCAAGGCAGTGGCGGCGCGGCTCGAGCGACGCCTGCTGGCCATATTCGAGCCGTTGCGCCGTTCGATCGTCCTGAATGAGGCGAAGTGGTTCACTGTAGACTTGGCAAGCCGTGCATTGAGCAGTTGTCTCGTAGGACTATTCGCCTGGCTGGCGACCCGACCGGCCAGCAACGGCCAGGCGCCCGGAATACTGCTGCTCGGAAGTGTTTACATGGTCTGGGAGTACGCGCAGCAGGCCAGCGGAGTCATCTGCTCGATCGCTTCGCACTTCCAGACATTCGCCCGCCAGAACGCCGATTACGCGAGCGCGAATGCGATTCGCGACCTGCACATTGATGAGGTACGTGAGCCTCCCTCCAACGAGCGCACCCGCGGCTGGAACCGCCTGTGCATCTTCGACCTGACTTTCCGACACACTGCCCATCGCAATGAAAGCCCGGTGCTCGACAAGGTTTGCCTGCTCCTCGAGCGCGGCAAACGCTATGCCTTGATCGGTGGCAGTGGCTCAGGAAAGAGTACCCTGCTGCGAGTGTTGGCCGGTTTGTACCCCGCCGAGCGAATGGGGTTGCAGATTGACGGCGGGGCTATCCACGTGACTCCCGCATTGACGGCCAGCGCCTTGCGCTCCTGTGCGACCCTGATTCCTCAAGACGCCGAGTTGTATGAGGGCACGCTCGCGGAGAATCTGAGCCTGTGCTCGTCGCTCCTCGGTCCGCCGCATCCAGCGGACTTTCGCCCAGCGCTCGATGTTGCCTGCGCATCAGAGTTCCTTGACCCGGGCACCGCCGCGCTCGATACGCCGATTGCCGAACGCGCTGCCAACTGGTCAGGCGGACAGCGCAGCCGGGTCGCCCTGGCTCGCGGCGTTCTGGCCGCAACCGGCAGCACATTGCTGCTGCTCGATGAGCCGACCGCCAGCCTCGACCCCGCGACCGAGGCGCGCGTCTATTCCAACCTGTTCGAGACCTTCAAAGAGTCCTGCGTGGTCTCATCCGTACATCGTCTACAGCTGTTGGATAAATTCGACGAGGTGTTGGTCATGCAAGCCGGTCGACTGGTGGCCCAAGGTCCGGTCGACGAGCTTGCCCTGACCTGTCGCGAATTCCAACGCCTCGGTGCCCGGGGGGAGCCTGATCTAGATGCGCCCCATCAGCAGGAGGACGACCAGAATCAGCACGACCAGACCCAACCCGCCGCTGGGGTAATAACCCCAGCCGCTGCTGTACGGCCAGCTTGGTAAGGCACCCACCAACAGCAGAATCAAGACAATGAGCAGAATCGTGGTCGTTGACATAGTCCCTCCAGTTATTTTCCGTGGCGCCCGGGGAACCACTTGCTCAGAAGCTGCCGCGCCGTGCCTTGCAGCACGCCGCGTTCGTTTGGATCGCCCTTCAAGAGGGCGCGCGCGAAATTTTTCGACTGTTTCAAAGAGATGTGTGCAGGTAGGGGCGGTACTTCCGGATCGGTCCTGACTTCCAGCACCACGGGACAGTCAGCGGCCAGAGCCTCATCCCAGGCGGCGCCCAGCGCATCCGGATGATCGACGAAGATTCCCTTCAAACCTACCAACTGCGCGAAGCGGTGATAAGGCACAGCGGGAATCTGCTGTGAGGCGTTGAATTTCGGATCCCCTGCCATGACGCGCTGTTCCCAGGTCACCTGGTTGAGATCCTGGTTGTTGAATACGCACACCACCCATCGAGGATCACTCCACTGCCGCCAGTACTTGGCGACCGTGATCAACTCGGCCATGTTGTTCATCTGCATGGCGCCATCACCCACCAGGGCAATGACCGGGCAATCGGGGTGTGCGAATTTGGCGGCGATTGCGTACGGGACCGCTGCTCCCATCGAGGCCAGGCCGCCGGACATGGAAGCGAGCATGCCGCGGCGGATTTTCACATCGCGCGCAAACCAATTCGCACAAGAGCCCGAGTCACTCGTAATGATTGCGCGATCCGGCAGCCGCGGTGACAGCTCCCAGGCTACCCGCTGCGGGTTGACTGGATTCGCAGGCTGCAACGCGCGGGCTTCCTGCGTCTTCCACCACCGCGACACGTTGCTGGCGATGTGATCACGCCAGCGCGTGTCCGCCTTCGTCTCCAGCAGAGGCAACAAGGCGCGCAGAGTCTCGCCGGCATCGCCCACGAGATTGACTTCCATGGGATATCGCAGCGACAACATGTCGGGTGCAATATCGACCTGCACCCCGCGCGCCTGGCCTTCCTTGGGCATGAATTCGGAATACGGAAATCCGGAGCCGACCATCAGCAGTGTGTCGCACTCGGACATCATCCGGTAACTGGGCTCGGTTCCCAGCAGGCCAATCGCACCCGTCACCCACGGCAGGTCGTCAGGCAGGACAGCTTTGCCCAGCAGGGCCTTGGCGACCCCGGCGCCGAGACGGTCCGCAACGGCCGCGACTTCATCGGGAGCACCCAGCGCGCCGGCCCCCACCAGCATTGCAACCCTGCGGCCTTTGTTGAGAACGGCGGCGGCACGTTGTAAATCCGACTCGTACGGGACGACTTTGGGAATGGAAAAACCAACTCCCGAGTGCAGGGTTCCATGCGCCCTGGGCGGCGCTTCGTACGGCATTTCCTGCAGGTCATTGGGCAGGACAATGGCGGTAACCCGCCGTTCCCCGATGGCCACGCGGATAGCACGATCGAGCAGATGTCGCACCTGCGCGGGTGTGGAAGCTTGTTGGACGAAGGCTCCGGCCACATCCTTGAACAAACTGACCAGGTCCACTTCCTGCTGGTAGTGCCCACCCAAGGCGTTACGCGATTGTTGACCCACAATCGCCAGTACTGGCACGTGATCGAGACGGGCATCGTACAACCCTGTGACCAGGTGAGTGGCTCCCGGTCCCGAGGTGGCGATACAGACTCCGAGCTCGCCAGTGAACTTCGAGTAGGCACTGGCCATGAACGCCGCCATCTCTTCGTGCCGCGCCTGCACGAAGTTGATCTTGCGCTCCGCCCGGTTGAGCGCCCCAAACACACCGTTGATGCCATCGCCTGGATAGCCGAACAGAATCCGGACACCCCATTCGTGGAGACGCTCGACGAGAAAATCCCCAACGGTTGGCGCCATGAGTGCAGTTCCAATTGCCGCAAAACATCACTGCAACTCATGAACGCAAGTGATGTGCCCGTGTGTGTTCAGCGGCTGGCGCACACTCAACGAATTTGGCGGATTGAGACACTTTCCGAGGAGCGCGCCAATACTGAAGCGGTACCCTATCAACACAAGGTCCAGGTGCTCCCGATACCGTGCCGCGATGCAGCATCCTGTATGAGCGATCGGCGGTCTGGGACACCCGCGGACCTTTGCAGTACCCTGCCCGCTTTCGTAAAGGTGCATGTGAATATGTCCTCGCCCACCACCAGCTCTCGCCTCATTTCCGAGCTCGCCAGCCGCATCGGCTCCCTGGGAGTGGAGCTGGCCGACGTCGCCGGCAATCTCGAGGAAGTCAGCGGCCGGGTCTCCAACGAGTCCGACCAGTTCAAGGAACTGCAGCGCGCCGCCGAGACCATGGTGGCCGGCAATCGCGAAATCGACCGCGCCGCCAAGGGCGCCCAGCAGGCCTCCTCCCAGGCCGGCAACGAAATTGCCGAATCGCGTGTGTTGATTGGCGGAGCAGTGCAGCACATAGAACAGCTCACCGGCGCCGTCAATCACATCCAGGAACGCTTGGGTTCCTTCAGCACACTGCTGAAGCAGGTCGGCCGGGTTGCCGAGACCATCGACACCATCGCACGTCAGACGCGATTGTTGTCCCTGAACGCCAGCATCGAGGCAGCCCGCGCCGGCGAGGCCGGCCGCGGCTTTGCTGTCGTGGCCGGAGAGGTCAAGGCACTAGCCGAGCAGACACGTACGGCAACGATTCAGATCACGGATACGGTGCGCGCCCTCGGTGAACAAATCGGCGGTCTGATAAACGAGAGCGGCGAGGCGACACGGCATTCGGGCAATGCGGCGGCGGGGGCGGAGAAGGTCAAGGGAGTCATCAGCCGAGCGCACGATGCATTCAACACCGTCGGACAGGAAGTTGATTCGATCGCGAAGGCCACCTCGGACAATCTCGAGGCCTGCGATTCGACGCTGTCACAACTTTCGGAGCTGGCGACCGGTGTCGAGTTGTCGTCCACCAATTTGAAGCAGGCGGACGAGCGGGTGGAAGGACTGCTGGCGCTGAGCGAGAACCTGATCGAGTTCATTGCCGAGAGCGGAGTGGAGACGGACGACACACCCATCATCCGCCTGGGCGTGGATACCGCGAAAAAAATCAGCACCGAGTTTGAAGCCGCCATCGAGCGCGGTGAGATGACGATGGCGCGGTTGTTCGACGAACGTTATCGGCAGATTCCCGGAACCGATCCAGCTCAGTACATGACCGACTATGTGCAGTACACGGACCGGGTGCTGCCCCCCATCCAGGATCCGGTCCGCCAGGCCGACCCGCGCATTGCCTTCTGTGTCGCCTGGGCCCGGGGCGGCTATCTGCCCACTCACAATCCCGAGTATTCCAAGCCGCAAGGCAAGGACCCGGCGTGGAATGCGGCCTACAGCCGCAACCGGCGGCTCTTCGATGATCGGGCGGTGCAGAAAGTCGCTGCCAACACCAAGCCCTTCCTGCTTCAGACTTACCGACGCAATATGGGCGGCGGCAAGTTCGTCCTGATGAAAGATTTGTCATCGCCCATCATGGTGAACGGGCGTCACTGGGGCGCCTTCCGCATCGGCTATCGGCATAAGTAGAATTTCCGCGGATCCGACTATACTGGCGGCGCCTTGCGCGGATTGCGCCGCAACAACTAAAACACTCGGGGTGTCATGCACTATCATCAGACGAGGGAAAACAGCGCTGAAATTCTTCGAATTGCCCTGGCGCACATGGGACGCCAGCAAGCCGCCTTCCACCCCGCCAGCTACGCCCTCTGGTACGAGCACGCCGGTGGCATCAATCCGCCACTGAGCGAAGTCCTCGAACAACGGATCACCGCCAATTCTCCGCTCACGGATGCGGACGTCTGGCGTTTGTACTCGCAGTTCATCGTTACGCGCGACAGTGCCGCGATCGGTGAAATTCAACAGCGCTTGATGGCGGTGATGCAGGAGACATCGGCAGTAGTTGCCAGTACAGGCACTCATGCACTGCGCTTCGGCGAGCGCCTCGACGATCACACGACGCGCCTGAAGGGCCCCGTATCCCTGGAGCACATACAGAGCATCGTGGAGGAGTTGCTCGTACAAACTCAGCATATGTGCCTGACCAATGCGACATTGTCCCGCCAACTCGACACGAGTGCGCAGGAGGTGCTGCAGCTGACACATCGCCTGCAGTCCACTCAAAGCGAAGCGCTCAACGATCCGCTCACGGGGTTGTTGAACCGGCGCGGCTTCGAACGCGCCGTCGAAAGGTTTGTCGTCGGATCGACCAGCGGCATGGGAGGCGCCAGCCTCATCGCTGCGGACGTCGATCATTTCAAATGTATTAATGACTCCTACGGACACATGGTCGGGGACCAGGTGCTGCGGGCTGTCGGACAGATCCTGCGTGCCCGGACCCGAGGCTCCGATATCGCCGCCCGGGTGGGCGGGGACGAATTCGTCATTCTTCTGCCGGACACTCCCCTGAACGGTGCGCTGGCGTTGGCCGAACAGATCCGCACAACACTGTACAACTGCCGGCTACGCCGCATTGAACAGGACAAATACATAGAGAACATTACCCTGTCCCTGGGAGTTGCCTTGGTCCAACCCGGAGAGTCGCTCGAGGAACTACTGCATCGGGCTGATACGGCCCTGTATGGAGCAAAGCGCGCGGGTCGGGATCGCGTGGCTGCCGCGGACGCAACACCTGCCAGCTAGCCGGCGTTCTTTCGCTCGCCTCGCACGTTCATAACCGCCAGAGCCAGTTGCAAAGTAACGAGCGCATACGCATGTGCGTGTACGCCCCAGACAACCCAAAGGACATTGCTCAACAGGAACAGCCAGAATCCCCAGTGTCGGCGCCATTCCAGGTGCGATGACACGAACCAGGATGCCACTATGGTAACGACCATGGCCGGCCATTGAATCCAGTCGACCATCCCCTGACCTCCCGGCTATTGGCTTGCGGACTCGACATTGATCGACTTGGGCTCACGCGGCACGGCCGGCCTGCGGATCTGCTGCCGCAGGGTCGGCCGCTTGCCGGGTCGATCAACCTGCAACGCAACCGGCCTGCGGGTACGAATCGATCGTGACATCGAAGCGCATAACGGCGCTGACAGTCTCGTCGACCTCGCGGAAGCGAGGATCACGACCGACTATTGTTCCGCGCATGCCTGAAGGCAGGCAACACCGCCGCCTGCGCGATGTGTCCGAGGCCGATTACGGCGTGGCGAACGGGTTTCTTCACTGTGAGACTCCCACGTTTCGGGACCTTGCGTTGGTATTGATCTAGCAAGGTCGGTGCCGTGCTCGCGGCGCGGCCGTCGCGCCTTAGATCAGGGCCAGCTCGCTCAGAGCCCGGGCCGCCATATCGATGGCAAGCTCGGTCGAGTCGTCCGCCCCCGAAGCGGTATTGGCAATGGCGATGTTGCCAAACGGCACCCGCGCGCGCAGATGGGGCGGTGGGGCCCCGATTTTCAGGAAGTCATCGAACAGGGGTGAGTACCAATATGCATAACCGTGTCCCCATCGATTCACAGTAATACCCGAGATGTCCGCCACCGGATCGAAGCCGTATGGACCCAGCGCGCTCGCCAGTTGCTCCCGAATATTGCGCTCGAAAGTCTCGAAGCTAGTTGCATACATTTCCGCACGCCCGCGGCGGAACTGGTCTTTGATGTGCAGCCCCGGATAGTCGTAACCGCGAATCATTGTTAACACCGTGGGATCATTCGGTGTCTGCGAGTGTCGATAACCACCGATCGACACTGGCTGCTCCAAGATCAGCGACGCGTAATAGCTGCCGGGCGCGTTGATAAGATTTGCTCCCGCCCGATGAAACGCACGCCAATTGTGCAGCCAGACATTGATCCATAGATTGGGCGTGTGTACCCCGTAACGCAGCGCCTCTTGCTGTTCGCTCGACATTTCGGGACACAGATAGGGTATGAGATAGTTCCAGCACGCGAGTACGCAATGCTGTGCCGTCGTACTGTAGAGCGAGCCATTTCGGACGTAGCTCACCTCCACACGCCCTGGGTCCGCCATATTCTTGACGTGCACCGCAGTACTGCTCAAACGGATGCGGGTGTTGTTTCTATGCTTGTCGAGCTGGTTGTAATCGACAGCCCGCAGAATAGAATCCTCGAGCGTTCTCCCCGGCAACGCTGCCGGGATCAGCTTGCGCACCAACAACCGAGCAACGGTGGCGTTGCCCTCCGGAAAATGAAACTCGACACCCCCTGCGTCGGCTGCCTTTGGCAGATTCATGCCGGCAAAGCCCGGCAGACCAAACCTTTGATGGGCACTGAGCGCGGTTGTGGATGACAACCCCCGTCCGCTCCCGTACGTGCGATCTCTTAAATAGGTACAAACCATCGGATGGCAGCCGACGATATTGATCAGAAAGTCGCTGTAACTCATCGTGGTCAGACGCGCGACTTTTTCATCGGACGTAGCTCCCGGGAGATAGTCGCGCTTATCGTGATACAAGCGAAACAGGTCGCGCTTCGCCGTATCCGGCAACGGCGCGTCTGCCATGAATGCCCGCCAACGCTCCTCAGCATCGGGCGGCACATTGGGCGAGTACAGATAGGTGAAGTCCGTCCACGGCGCTGGATCTTTGATCAAGCGATCTGCGCCAAAGGTTGCACGGTCAAAAAATACGCTTTGACCCATGCCCATCCTCGCGTAGAAACCCGTATCTACGGTGTCATTCGCAAGACGTGCAACATCAATACCCAAGTCGCGATAGATCTCGCGCTGCACGGCCGTGCTGTCATAGCCGGCATAAATGTTGAAGCTGCCAGCGTTCGATATTCGCAGGTCCGATCCGGCGCGAAACTCGTTGCGTTTCGCGTGACCGCCGAAATCGTCGTGGTTGTCGAGGATCAGAACTTTCTTTCGAAAGTGATGCCGCTTCTGATACAGGTAAGCGGTTGTGAGACCGCTTATTCCGCCGCCGACCACAATCAGGTCGTAATGATCGCCGTCCGGCCTCGCCTGCGAGGCCGAAGGCCAAAAAGTGCGGTCGCGCAACGCGTGCCCGGTCTGATAAGCGCCGGGGTAGCCACTGCCGCGCATTCCCGTAAGCGCAGGCGGGTACAAAGTCTCAGCGGGTGGCACCGCCGGATCAGCCCGCGTCACACCCGCGGCGAGTCCGGCGAGCGCAACAGCCGTTCCATTGACGAAATCGCGCCGGGTGATCCGGCACTGCATTCCCAATTCACGGTCGGTCTTGGACATCGCGTGCAAGCTTAACTTGGATTAAGGCGCGCGGCAGGCAGAGTCGTAGGATGGTTTATCCCTGATCATCGGAACGGGGAGAGAAGCGTGAAGACCGATAACGAAATTGAGCAACGGCTGCAGATTCGCGCCCGGCTGGCTTCCCACCTCCTGCCATACGGGCCGGCTCACCAGGTATTCGGGGGCCTGGGCACCCAGGCGATTTGCAATTGTTGTGATCAGCGCATCGGCAGCGATCAGGTGGAATTCGAAGTGGAGCTGAAGACCATCGGCGGCGGGACCCGCAAGCTGATGATGCACTCCCTGTGCTTTCGCCTGTGGAGTGATGAATCGGACCTCAGCCACGGCTCTTGCGCCAGTCAGGCTGCGAACTGAAGGTCCCCGCGTTCTCGCGGCAATCACGTCTCGCTCGTCAAACTCAACAGACTGGCAATACCGGCAATCAACTCACTCGCTTCAATCGGCTTCGCCAGATGCATCTGGTAGCCAGCCAGCAACGAGCGCTGTCGATCTTCAGGGCGTGCATAGGCCGTAATGGCGATGGCCGGAATCGGGTTGGAACGGCTGCCGTCCCTTTTCCGCACTTTGCGTATCAATTCATACCCGTCCATGTCGGGCATTCCCACATCGCTGAGCAGAATGTCGAAGTGATTGTTTGTCAGAATCTCGAGCGCCTCCAGCGCACCGCTGGCGCATGTAGGCTTCGCTCCACGTCCCTCCAGGATGCGTGCCACGAGCGCGCGGCCGTCCGGCTCGTCATCCACTATCAACACGGCGACTCCATCGAGGCGCGGCAGCTCGATTGAGTCGAACATCGACTCAGCTACCGCAGGTCTGCGCACACGGGCAGTTTCTTCCGGATGGATGTGCGAGACCGGCAGGGAGACGATGAAGGTACTTCCCAGGTTTTCGCCCGGGCTTTTCACTCGCACCGAACCTCCATGCAGCTCGACGAGGCTTCTCACGATCGACAGCCCGAGGCCCAGTCCGCCATAGCGGCGTGTGGTGGTCGCATCGGCCTGGCGGAAGCGATCAAACACGTGAGCCAGGAATTCCGGCTTGATACCGATGCCGGTATCTTCGACGACAATCTCTACATGCGAGTTGACGCGTTCCAACACGACATTGATACGTCCGTCGTTGGGAGTGAATTTAACCGAGTTTGTCAGGAGGTTCCACAATACCTGTTGAAGCCGATTGGGATCGCCACGCACGAGACCGATACCCGAGTCCAGCATGGCATGGATGCGGATGCGCTTGGCGACCGCAGATTGCCGGATCGAGTCGATGGCGTTCGTGATGACCTCGTGCAGTTGGATCGGCTGAACCTCGAGGTGCACCTTGCCCGAGATGATACGGCTCATATCCAGCAGGTCGTTGACGATCTGGGCCTGCGCGCGGACGTTGCGCTCGATTGCCTCGAGTCCCCGCGCCATGTCCTCACGCTTGACGTTCGGCTGACGCAGCAGCGTGGACCAACCCTGAATCGCGTTCAGTGGCGTGCGCAGCTCATGTGACAAGGTGGCCAGAAATTCATCCTTGATATGACTCAACCGCTCGGCTTCCGAGCGGGCCGTCCGTTCACTCTCCAGTATCTGCGCTCGCTCCGCGACCGTCCGCTCCAATTCCTGCTCGCGGGCGGTCAGCGCCTGAAACAGGCGCGCCTTGTCGATTGCAATCGCGGCTTGAGCGGCAATGCCGGCCACGAGATTCTCCGCCCGCTCGTTGAAAACACCCGGTTGAGGATGGCCAAAGAACATCCCGCCCAACACCTCGCCGGTGTGAGAGACGACCGGGACGGCAAGATAACTGCGCACGGGCAAGTGGCCAGGAGGCATCCCCTTGTACGGCGCGTTCTGCCCATAGCGAGGATCTTTGAGGATGTCATCGGACCGGACGATCCCCTGGCCCAGGAAAGTAGGCGCGAATACCTTCGTGCTGCGGGGCATTGGGAAGTTGGCGAAAGACTCGCGCGACACTCCCGACAGCGCGTACAGCCAGTACGACTCCTGCGAATCCTGGATCACATTGTAGAAAAAGGAGCCGAAGGCGGCCCTGGAAAGCTCGGTCGCCGCATCGGTCACCACCTGGACGATCCGGTCCAGATCGAGCTGGGCCGCCACGACGTGGCCCACTCGATTGAGAGTTGCCAACGCATGGGCTTCCTCGGTCAGTGCCTTTTCGGCCAGCTTGCGCGAAGTGATGTCATGGGCAATCTTGGCTGCCCCGGTGATCGTCCCGGCAGAATTGCGAATCGGCGACAGGGTGAGCGACACATGTACCTCGGACCCGTCCTTCCGCCTTCTGACCGTCTCATACCGCAGAATGCGTTCGCCGCGCCGGAGCTTTGCCAGGATTTCGGTTTCTTCGTGCAGCAAGCTCTCGGGAAAGAGGCGCTTGATCGACTGCCCGATCATTTCCTGCGCGGTGTATCCAAAGAGCTTTTCCGCCGCGGCATTCCAGGACGTGACAACGCCCTCTAGAGTTTTGCTCGCAATGGCATCCTCGGAGGACTCAACTATGGCGGCGAAGTGGGCGTGGGTTCGCTCGAGAGATTCCCGATCCACGCGCGTCACCGCGCCGGCGCCTTGCGAGGTTTGTTCTGGTTTTTCTGACATGGAGATCGTTGAAAGGCCGTTCCACGGCTGCGGTCCAGCTTCCCGATCATCCCCCTAGGCAACTACAGACAACTACTGTCGAATTCATGGCCACCAGATTCATGGCAGCGCGACAGGGTATCGCTTTTTTTGGCGCGTCGAACAAATCCATGCTCGTCTCCAAACATAATCCCGCGGCCACGTGGAACGTAACGGTTGGCGTGGGTAGTTTGTTCCGTTGGCGTGAGGGTAATTCGTTCGGTGGACGCTGGCAGCTCGGCTCAGCGTACGCGAGCGACTTCGTTTGGCGGACGCGGGCGCGCCTATGCGCGTGCCCGCGTCCGGCCGCGCTCAGGCCGCTTGCCGCGCGGCGCGGGCGCACGCTTCGCTGTGGTCTTGCCCGCCGCGGGCTTGCCCGCCGCGGGCTTGCTCGCCGCGGGCTGCTTGGTCGCCGCAGAGATCGCCTCTATCGCTTTCACCAAGGAACGTGCCCCGGCCTCGTAGTCATTCCATGGAGCGTTCTTTTTCAACAGAGCCGGTGCGGTTCGGACGGTGTATTTCAGGGGATCCAGGCCGCTCTTCACCTGCGACCAGTGCAGCGGCATCGAGACCGGCGCGCCTTCGCGCGCACGCGGCGAGAGTGGCGCAACGGCGGTCGATAGACGGTCATTGCGCAAGTAGTCGAGAAATATACGGCCCTTGCGCTCGTTCTTGGCCATATTCAACAGGTACTTGTCAGGCGCGGCCTCGGCCATCTGGCGGCATATCTCGCGCGAAAACGCTTTAGCTACCGGCCAATCCAGCGGCGCGCGCTCGTCTTGCGCTAGCGGCGTTACGACATGCAGCCCCTTGCCCCCCGTGGTCTTACAAAAGCTGACGAGCCCGATGGCATCCAACCGCTCGCGAAGCTCGATCGCGGCCTTGATCACTGCCAGGAACTCAACGTTGGGTGCGGGGTCGAGATCGAACACGAGACGCCCCGGTACGTCGGGATCTTCGGGGATGCAGCCACCGGGGTGCAGCTCGAGTCCGCCGGTCTGTGCCACGGCGACCAGGCCCTCCACGCGGTTGATTGCAACATACGATTTGCGGTCACCGGAGACATTGATCAGATCGAGCAGATTCGACATGCCCGGCATGGCGTGGCGCTGGAAGAAGCGCTCGCCGCCAATGCCGTCCGGCGCACGCACGATGGAGCATGGCCGGCCTTCGAGGTGTGGCAACATCCACTCACCAACAGCTGCGTAGTATTCGGCCAGGTCCTGTTTGGTGACGGGTTTGCCGTCGCCGGCGTCCGGCCATAGTTGTTTGTCGGGTTTGGAAATGTTGACGCCCATGATGGTGCCGGGGGCGGTGTTGGATTGGGACGGGGTGTTCGTGCGGGGTGGAGGGGTGCGCTTGGCTGCGACAGGAGACCTGACTCCTGCCGATCCGCTACGTCGTGCGGCCGCCTTTTTTCCAGCAGCCTTCGCAGCAACCCGTTGCGACGGCGACTCATCCCGCGGCAACGGTGTGGGCTTTTCCGCCCGGACCTCCCTGGCTGGCTTATCCTCTCGCAAACCCTTGAACGCAGCTTGGCGCACATTGCCTCCATCGGTCCATCCGGCAAATTCTATTTCCGCCACCAACTCTGGTTTCACCCAGTGGATATTGCGGCCGCTGGGCACCTCCACCTTGCCGCGGAAGGGACTGGCCTGTACGGCCAGCGGCTTGAGGCGCTTCACCAACGGCCCGACATTCTCATGCCCGAAGCCCGTCCCGACTCTGCCCACCGGCACCAACTCATTGTCACGATAGACACCCACAATCAGTGATCGCAACATCCCCTGGTCCTCCGACCAGCCGCCAATCACCACCTCATGGCCGGCGCGGCATTTGGATTTGAGCCACTGCCCACCGCGGTCGGATGAGTAACGCGCCTCGGCCCGCTTGGAAACAATGCCCTCCATGTCGATCTCGCACGCGGACTTCAGGACCGCCTCGCCGTCCGTAACGAAGTGCTCGAGATAACGGATACGCTCCGTGACTTTCTGGGGCTGCGAGTCGAGCAGATCCTTGAGTCGCGCCTTGCGCTCGAGAAGAGTCAGCCCCCTCAAGTCCTCGTGCTCGGCAAACAACATATCAAACACGAAGAACACCAGGTCCCGGGTTTTCCCGTCGGAAAGAGCGGCTTGCAGGCCCGCGAAATTGGGAATGCCGTGCTCGTTGACTGCACACACTTCGCCGTCAATGATGCAATCAGGCAGGCCCTGCGCATCTGCGGCGAGCTGTGCAAACTTGGATGTCCAGTCCAGACCCTTGCGGGTCTTCAAGGTAACGCGACCGGCCTCGACGCGAAGTTGGATTCGATAGCCGTCGAGTTTGAGCTCGTGAGCCCAGCCTGCGCCCCCCGGTGGCTGGTCGACCAGCTTGGCCAACTGGGGTGGGATGAACGGGGGAAGGCGGCCGCGGATTGTTTTGCCCGTCGGGATGGCACCCGGCTCGTCGCCCGTGTTGCCAGCCGCTTCGCCGGTCGCTCTCCCGGCCAATTTGCCCGCCGCCCCGCGGGTTGCTTTGCCGCCCGCGTTGTTGCCCGCTCTTCCGGCCGTCGCTGCGCCCCCCTCCTGGGACGAATCGGAATCACCACCCCTGTTGGAATGCCACACCGCGTCGGCACGGGTTTTGGGCGCACGCCCCCCCTGCTTGGCCAACATGAACGGCTTGGGCGCGTTCCCTTTACCGGCCTTGATGGCTTCCATCGCCCGACCCGACGCCACCGAGCGATCCTCGGCCAGGAGCTGGTCGTGATCCCCGTCGCGCGCGAATTCATCACGATGCTTGATGAGCAGCCAGTTGGTGCGTTTGCCACTGCCGCCGTAGCGGTCATTCTTCATTCGCACCAGGACCCAACTGCCGTGCAGCTTGTCGCCGTCGAGCGTGAACTTCAGGTCCCCGGACTGCAGCGCCTGTTCGGGAGACTGGGCGCCCTCCGGCACCCAATAGCCCCGATCCCACAGTTGGACCGTACCTCCCCCATATTCACCTGAGGGAATCGTGCCTTCGAAATCGCCATAGTCCAGCGGATGGTCTTCGACCTCCACGGCCAACCGCTTGTCCGCCGGGTCCAATGAAGGACCGCGCGTGACTGCCCAGGACTTGAAGACCCCCCCGAGCTCGAGTCTCAGGTCATAGTGCAGCCGCCGCGCAGCGTGCTTCTGGATGACGAAGCGCAGACTTTGGGCGGGCGCGACCGCGCGTGCACCGCTCGGCTCCGCGGTCTTTTGAAAATCGCGCTTTGCGCGGTATTTAGCGAGCTTCCGGCTGGCCACGACGCCCCTCCGCCACGAATCCGCAACGAACCCGTGCCGACGCAAGAGTCGCGCCCGCCCCCATACGAGGCCGCCCAATACGAGCCCGCGCGACCAATCACTGGTGTTTGATGAGCCCCTCCGCGGTCATAGCCTCGACCACATGCGGCCGTGCCTTGACGCGGTCTACATAACTCTTCAGCTTCGGACCGATGTCGACACCGGCGTGCGCTCCCCATCCCAGGACCGTGAACAGGTAAGCGTCCGCAACGGTAAACTGATCACCCATCAGATACTGTTTACCCTCCAACGCGCCTTCCAGAAAAATGAACCGCTTGCTGAGCAGGTTGCGTGCGTAGGTTTTCGTTTCATCCGACGCTTCAGACGAGAACAAGGGGCTGAACGACTTGTGGACTTCGGAGTTGATGTAACTCAACCACTCGAGGAACTTGTAACGCTCCCGCGTGCCAACCGGCGGAGCAAGCTTCGCCGCCGGATTCAGGTCCGCGATGTATTGCAACACCACGACATTCTCCGTCAACACGTACCCGTCATCCAATTTCAGCGCGGGGACATAACCCTTCGGATTGATGGTCGTGAAATCGACCCCATCGGCGCGCTTGGTACGCTTGTCGACCTTGGACATCTCGAACGCAATGCCGGCCTCGCGCAGTGCGATGTTTGAGGCCATTGAACAGGCCCCCGGCAGAATATAGAGCTTCATCTCGTGCTCCCAGTGGTGTGTGCTGTCATGCTAACGTTGCATTATGGATCGGCAAAGGGGCGACGCACACGTCGCATGTGGCCCTGCGGGGCGCCCCGGAGCCAGTGCAAGCAGGCAACGCCAGCGTAACAAGGAGCCTTGCCTATGAGAACGCTGTGGGTGGTGATCCTGATGGTGGTGGCGGTGACCGCCGTTCCAGGCTGCAAGCGTAAAATGCCCGAGCCCATTCCCGGACCCAAGGCCGGATCCGCCGTGGCCGGGCACCCCCATACCCCGGGGATTGCGTGGTTTCAGGGCAGCATCGATGAGGCTTTTGCCCGTACCAGCCTGCGCAAAGGCCCGTCCCGGGGCGACCAGGCCTGCCCGGGGATGAGACGCCCCACGCCACCGCGCGTCACCGGCTAATCGGCTAATCCGTTCACCCCCAGATCCAGCCCGCCGCGCGGCGCTGCTTGGTACAATGCGCGCCGGTTGGGCCTGTAGCACAGCGGTTAGTGCAGGGGACTCATCTATAAAAGGTGCCTTCGCGCGGAAACGCGCGAAGTGGACGGGATGAATTCAGGGAAACCTTCGAGCGCGACAATGCGCTCATGGCAATCCTGAGCCGAGCCGCCGGTACACCGGCGGAAGGTGCAGAGACTACCTGGGGGCTCGAGCGCCCTTAATGACAGGCAAGAGCATCCCGCACCCACACGCTGGTCCTCCATGCACTTCGCATGGTTACGGCGCGGGTGAAGAGATAGTCCGCTCCCGGCGGAAACGTCGGGGTTCAGTGAATCCCTTGGTCGTAGGTTCGAATCCTACCGGGCCCAATACCTACCGTCCGTGGACTTCCGTTGCAGTCCGATGAAATCCGCGCCCTCGCGGACGAAAGCGCGGATTCGGCCCGTAAGACCTTCTGTGAAGGCGCACGAGATCTTTGACCAGCGTCGCCTACGCTAATCCAACACGTCAATGGCCCTCGCGAACGACGCGTTTGACGAGAAGAACGTAACACCACGCGACCGTCATCGATTCGACAAGAATTAATTGAGTTTCTCAGCATAATCGACGGATATGACGGGCGGGCACCAAGGGCCGCAGCGGTCAAACTAGCTCTCTACGTACTCGTGCGTCCGGCCCGGCGGACTGCCTGGACAAGTGGCGTGGCAATTCGGTTTGACTACTTCCTCGGAGAACCAAATGCGTTTTGTCTGGGATCCCAAGAAGGCCGCCGCGAACTCCCGAAAAAAAAACACAGGATATCGTTCGAGGAAGCCAGCACGACCTTCGAGGACGATCTCGCCATAACCAGTGCCGACCCCGACCATTCCGACGGTGAACATCGCTGGATCACGTTCGGGATTTCGGCGCGTAAGCGATTGCTGGCCGTATCCCATACCGAAGAGGAAGAGGATATTATTCGCGTCATCAGTGCACGGCCGGCAACGCGCGCCGAGCGGAAGCTATATGAAGAAGGGTAAATCATCGCGGGCCGACGAGCTGCGTCCCGAGTACAAGCGCTCCGATTTTCCGAAGGGGTTTGTGCGGGGCAAGTACGCGGCGAAAATTGCAAAGAGGTCGAATATCGTCCGTCTGGACCCGGAGATAGCTGACGCATTTCCGACGAGCGAGGCGGTAAACGAAGCGTTAGGTACCGTTCTGCGGGCCGCGAAGAGCGCACGCCTAGCCAAACGCCGGTAATTTACCCGCCCCGCCATACGATCGCCCGATGAAATTATTTCGATGGCGCGGGCGAACCAGCAAGTCCGCGTTTCGTGACCGCGTATGTACCGCGCTTCGTGAAAAGCTCCCCGGAGCGTTAATCGAAGCAACGGGTGACCTGGAAGTCCACGTCAGCGGCCTCGCAAATGGCAAGTCTTTGGACGTGTGGCTTGGCCGGGCATACGACGAGTTCTGTAAGGAGCCGGTCGAAGCAGAGGAGGTAATTGCACGCCACGTCCGGGGTGCGCTGGTATCGGCCACTGATCCTCCAGTCGAGCTGGATCGAATCATACCCACGGTCAAGGAGCGTGACTGGCTGACCCAGCAGGTCGCAAATTATCCAAGTCATAAAGGACCAAGCCGTTTCGAGCCGTGGGTCGAACCCTACAACGCGGAACTAGCAGTTGTTTACGCGGAATACCGCGATGGTATCCGCTACCTTAACCGCTCCGACTTTGAGTCGCTGGGCATTTCCGATGAAGCGATCCGGGAACGCGCGCTCGATCTTCAGACTGATGAGAAAGTTAGACGCCCATCTGCAGGAGATCAATTCGGATGGGTATCGAGAAGAATGTGGGGCCCCGAGACCCGGCACAACGTCAATTATCGTCCGCCTTCACCCGCGAAGTGATTCGGCTGTTGAAGAAGTCATGGCCGCAGCAGTGAGCTGGGCAGAGGCTCGCAATGCGTCACTGCGAGTAGAGAAGATCATGCCTGTCGCAATCACGTAAGGCCTGACCGGAATTTGTGCAACAGGTTGTTGCACAATTGGAAACGAGTTTTGCCCGAAGCTTGCGCGCAGCCCCACTGGTCTCACAATCACATCGGAGCGTGACGTGATAGCAATTCGTCATAAAAGAACTCGCAGAACCGCGATCCTGACGTCCTGCATTGCGACTTTGCTCAGTAACAACGTGGTGCCTGCTGAGGAACCGCACGAGACACTCAGAACCGAGTTCGGCTCGGAATATAGTGACGGCTCCTCGACGATAGACGGGGATTCCGCGAGCTTCACGCCAGACAACGGTTCTGTGCTTCTGAAAATCGACAGCGGTCGCCCGGTGGATAGAGCCGTCAACACGTTGCAGACCAGATACGGATATGTGATTTCTTATGAAGATCCTCGATACACGAACGAGGATGATCTTCAAGATGTAGCTGCAAAGGTCCGCAAGGACTACTCCAGTTATCCACCTGGACTGGCACCCAAGCTCATGGTTCCGAAAGGCAGCAAATTGACCTTGCGTCTACCTGCCTCCACCGACATCAGTCCGCAGGATCTCGCGAGAATTCTGCAGCAGCTTGTGCGCACGCAGGCAACCAGTTCTCGAGGCGGTCACTTTCGTGTGGAGCAGGCTGGGGACGTTTTTCATCTGGTGCCCACGGAGGTTCGGGACCGCAAAGGAAATTGGTCGCACTACAACTCGCTTCTGGACACACCGATCTCTCTGCCGGAACAGGACAGACGTGAGAGTGAATTGTATCGGGCGATCGCTGATGCCGTGAGCGACGCGACGCACACTAAGCTCAGCATCATCGTCAACGGCGGCTGGGTCATCGGGATGGTTTCGCCTGAACTCCGTTCGGGCATGGGCGCCACACTGGAGCCAGCTCGGAACGTCCTGATGCGCGCCCTTCAGCTCCGCCGCAGCCGGCGAACTTGGGCTTTGTTACACGGACCGGAAGAAGGCACCAATATCTTTGCGCTGAACGTGTGGGATTTTCCTGTGAAGCCGCCGAAGCCGCCACTGCCGTGCGCAGACAATGCCGTGGAACTGGGGCCCTGCGATGCCAACGACCCCGAGAAAGTTACGGTCCCGTGTAAGAGCGCCACCGACGTAACGATCGATTGGGTGAAACTCCCATGCGAGTCGAGGCGGCCGAGATGGTCACGGGCCGGTAGAGCTGGCACTTCGGAGTTGCTCGGAGTTGGCGGTGGAGGCTTAGACGGTGGTTACCTTGAATTTGCTTCCACGAAGCCCGCGAACGGGCGAGCGACCGAAGACCAAGTAAGCGAGGCGATGGCAAAGGCGACCGAGTATTGCCATGTGTTTGGCAGGCACCTGGTCGTTCTTCCCGAGACAATCGATCAATCGGGGCGCAGTCCTGCGCTAGTCTTCAGGTGCGATCTTGATTCCACTCCATCGGCTCACTAGCGACCTCATGCTGTCCGGTTCGGTGTCATAGGACCTGCAACAAACGGGGAACTGAAGTGCTTAGCTGCCTCCGGGACCGAAGGGCTTCATGGAAAAGAAGTTTGATATTCCGCCAGATTGACACTGCGCACCGCTCGCGGGAAGTCTGTTGACGTGTGTTTCGCTACGCGATTGCGACGGGTCGCACCAAGCACGGTATCGCCACTGATCTCGTTGGCGCTCTCGCGCCACGTACCACGACGCATCACGCAGCCATCATTGACCCCGTCAAAGTTGGAGAGCTGCTGAGAGCCATAGCACTCCGTCGCATTGGATATTCAGGGGATGAGATGGCGGCACATGGATTTGATTTCTCGCTCGGCTCCATAAGGAAGGAGGTCTTCCGCGGCGCTATCCCACAACGGAATTTGCGCAACAGGTCGCTGCACAATTGCCGTGGGGCATAGGGCACGGGTCGCGTGACGATTCAAATCGCAGTTGTTCATCACTGATTCACGAATCGACAGATGTCAGTGGATACTGACCAAGCATCTGGGCTCGATATTGAGCCTTAATCACCGAACACTTTGTTTCTGCGACTCTGCAAAGCGAACTAGGCTTGCACTTGCGACACAGAAGTCCGATATTCCGGATCATGGCGACTGCTACAAAAAAGACCTCGCGAGCACGTTCCTCAGCAAACACTGATCGTGCGTTTGTGTACCGAGGCATAAGAATCGCTCCGCTTAGCGGTAAGCGCTCTCCGACCGCCGAGGCCCTTCGCGATGCTCTGCGGACAAAGTCCGAGCAATCGCGTGAAAAATCGATTCGCGGCTAAACCGCCCGCCTCAACCTCCGTCTTTATCAATTGTCCGTTCGACGACGGCTTCAAGGGTGAGCAAGACCTATTTCAGTCGTAAACGGGGAACGCAATACCACCCCTCGGCGCAAGAGAAGCGCCGCCTGGATAAGCTGAGCGACACCGAAATCGAGGCCGGAGCACTTTCCGACCCTGATAATCAACCGCAAACCAAAGAACAGCTGAGGCGAATGGTTCTGGCGCGCGAGGTGAGACTCACCCGCGACAAACTCGGTCTCAGCCAGCCAGAATTCGCCGCGCGTTTTCACATCGGCCTGGCTCGCTTGCGTGATTTTGAGCAGGCCCGCTCTGAGCCAGATTTCATAGTCCGTGTGTTTCTGCGAATGATTTACGAGGATCCGGCGAAGGCAGACCGCCTGATCAAGCTCGTCGAGCGAAAAAGCGAGCAGAGTTCGCCCGGCGTAGCGAGCCATCGAACACAAGTCTGAGTGACTCACTGGTGTAGAGACTGGCAGGAGTGACTGTGGTGCGCTCCCAAGGAATGCGTCCAAAAAACCAGAGCTTCCACAGCCTCAAGTTGGTTTCAGGATTGCGCTCGAGAAGGTCGCGAAACGTCATGACCTCCCCGACCGCCACACCCGTGGATTCCTGCACCACCTCGTGAACAAATCGCGAGCAGAACTGACGGCGCGATCGCAGGCTGAAACCCGTGTCGTACAGACGTCCAAGGCGGCGGCGCGCTGCGTACTGCAGCCGGCGGACTTCTGAGTCGGATAGGGGTCGAGACAGCCGCAACACCGCCACGCGCCGGTGCGCTGAGCGACGCACGAAGTGTGCGAAACTCGTACGAGATGATAATGGAATGCGACTTTCGGCGATTACGGGCCCGAAGCTGTTGAATCCAACAACAATCCCAACATGGTTGGTCCACGTGTGCGTAACGTCAGCAAGTTGTCGAAACGGTGTACCCGGTATGCGCGTGAAGACGATATCGCCTGCGCGTAGCGTGCCTTCGATCTCGCTCAGGTTCATGACAGGGAGTGGCGACTTGCGCCCGGGCGGCACCTTCGGAGTTGCGATTGTTTTCATTGGCCTGGTTATCTCGCGGTACAAGTGACTGCCCGCAGCGTCCCAGACCCTAGCCATACCCGCTACCGAAACCCAAGGAGTCGCGTGGAATTAGACTTGCGGTATCGCCCGCCGATACCAGCGCGAGGGAAGCACGACAACGAAGCCGGCAAGCGCCCTGAGATCGACAAGGCGCATCGCTCCACCCAGTTCGCTGTACGTCAGAACCGCAAGCCCACGCGAATAGGAATGAATTCAGTCGGCTGCGGCGTCTCGATACGATTGTACCGCGCCTCAATAAACCAGGACTGCCCGTTGTACAGCGGAAATTCCACCCCAACGCCGGCATTCCAGGCAAATCGGGTCGTCTCCTCCCGCTGAACCAGCACATCGCCGGGAACCACGCCGAATCCACAGAAGCCGTACCACGAATCGCAGTAGTAGCCGCCGAACGCCACCGTCTGAGTCAGCTCGATCTGGCGCCACGCGCCGCCGACACCGGCCATCAGATAACCACGCGCTCGCGGCCCGAGCGGCACATCGAGCACCGCATCCAAATCCAGGTTGATGACGCGGCCGGTACCGTCATCAATAAATGTTTGATTCCGTTCCTCGCCCAAAGTGATCAGGCTCTTCGTTGCACCGAACTGACTGAAATTCAGGTCGGTACGCAACGAAAACGGCGACGCCGGCGCAGGCCGAAACGTGAATCCACCGCCGACGGTCCAACCATTGACCAGATAATCGGCCGTCTGACCGGTGGTGACGGCGTAGCCACCGTCAACATGCCAGCGAAGGGGCCGCTGCGGTCCATCAGACCGCTGGTAGTAACCCGAGTTTTGCGCGAGCGCCGAAGCAGCGCCCACGGTCACTAACAACATCACCGCTAACAACACTGACGGGCGAATCATCGCGGCTACCTATTCTGCATCCTTTTCGTTTGGTTCCTGCCCGGCATCGCCATACTTGCCGTCGTCCGTAGGACGATCACGGTACTGGGTCCGGGTATCGATATGACCCTGCGCCGGCTCGACAGGAGCTGACTCGGGCGGGGAACGTGGCGGTGTGGCTGGTTTGTTCATGACGTAACGTAACTCCTTTAACTCCTGACAATTCCTAGCGAAGCTTGGTTTTGCTCTCCGATTCCGGAGCGGCGGTCGCCGCTTTCGAGCTCGTCGACGCCCTGTTCGGACTGGAAAAGTCGGAAGCAGGTGCACGCGGCCCCTTGCTGTCGGCCTCGGCAATCATTGCCGAACAATTCTGGTCCTTAGCCAACCCCGGATCCACAAATGCAATGACCGCCGCGATGGGGGTCACCAACGCCCCGAGCGCCGCCGCCACGGCGCCCTGCTTTACGGTGCTGCCCCCATCAATTCCGATCGAGGGTTTCATCAAATGCCCTTTGACCGTGATCGGAGTTCGCAGGCGCCCGAATCGAAGCTTCTTCGGCTCGCCCTTGATCTGCAGATTCAACTCCTCGCGGGTCAGATTGATGTCGCCCTGCCCCTTGATGAGCACGTTCTGGGTGTCGAAGGTGACATTTTCCGCATTCATCAACCCGTCGTGGATCTTGAATTGGGCGACTCCGCAGCGGATTGGCGCCTTGTCGTCCGACTTGGTCAGCAGCAGGCCGATGCCTTTGGCAACGTTGATCCCCGTAAGCTCGGCAAAGGCCGAGCGCACTTCACCGTTGGGAAGCACTACTGTCAGCATTCCATTGCCGTCAGACATGACCCGATGTACGGAGTCGCCCGTTCCATCAACTACCATGCGCGCCTGCATCACGCCTCCGAGGGGAGGTGAGGCGTCCGGAGCTTTGCCCTTGAGTTGGTCGAGTTGAATGTCCTTCATCCGCATATCGATATGGACCTGCGGAACATCCGCACGCGCGTCGATTTTCGCATTGCCGGTCAGATGCCCCTGCGGCATCTCCAGCGCAACCGGGTCGAGCGTGAGCACGCCGTTGTCGATCTTCACTCGAAAGGCAACCTGTTTGAAGGGCACCTTCCCTGCTTCGATTGATTTCGCCCGAAAGTGGACATTCGCGTCCATGGCCCGCACGCGCTCAACTTGCAGATGCGCGTCCGGGAAAAGATGCGCTTCGGCATCAGATGGCGGGGGCGGAGCGTCCTTTGCCTTTTCCTTGGCCGCCTCCTCCGTCTGCGCCTTGGCATCGAGGGAATTCGCGCTCTTGGGCTTGCCACCCAGTGACGCGGCCAGGTCCTTCATTCGCAGCTGACTGGAGATCAGATCGCCCTCGAGGCGGGGGCGCTTGCGCGTCGCATCGATATCGAGCTTGCCCTGCAGGTCGCTCTCGCCCACCTTACCGTTGATGTCCGTGACGGAGATGCGCATTCCATGCCGGGCAATATGGGCGCGCAGATCGAAGGGCGCCGTGTTTGGCAAGGCCAACTGTGTCAGATAGAAGCCTTCCGCCAGGTCCTCGCCACTCAACCCCACATCGAAATCCAACTCCGCGAGATTGAACGGCTTGAGTACCCTGCCCTTGGAGGTGACCCGGATATCCCCCGCCTTGATGTTGAGATCGAATGGATAGGGATGATCGGGCTCGAGATTCACCAGCGGCCCACCGGCAATCTTCAATGCGAACGGCTGGTCGTTGATGGTTCCCTTGCCTTCGACCCGGAAGGGGGTGACATCGGAGTTCGATGGCTTCTCATGCGCTTGCACGGTTCCGTTCACTTTCAATTTGCGGATGTCGTCGGCCAGCGTCAGCTTGCCGTCCTCAATCAACAGATCGCGCACCACCGGCAACTTAGTCGGCTTGGAGGCCGGCTCATTGGTGGGCGCCTTGTTTTCGAATGTCCAGTTGGCACGCCCGGACTTATCCTGGTGTAAATGGACATCCGGCTTGTAGACCGCCACCCGCGGCAATATTACGTCGCCCTTCAAAAGCGGCAGGAGCTTCAGGTGGACTTCCAGCCGGTCGATTTTCGCAATGGGTCGATCGGCCTCCCAGGGCGGGTTCCCCAGGGTGAGACCCTCCACGGTCACCGTCGGCGTCCACGACCAGATATGAACTTTGAGATTGCCCGCAATCGTGACTGTACGTCCCGACTTCGCGCTGGCAATCCGCTCGATGGGATGTTTGAACGCATTCCAGTCCATGAACGCCAGGGCCAAGACCAGGATCACGACCAGAGCTCCAACCCCGATTGCGGTCCACCGCAGAGCTTTTGTGAGAGCCGGTGTCATACGTGGTCACTTCGCGCGGCGCACTGGCCGGCGCAGACAGACACTGCACACCACGGCGGCAGCGATACCGAGAGCCCATAGCGGGTGCGTACTGGCCCAAGTTACTCCGGTGCGCGTGGCAGCCGCACCCCTCTGCTGCGCAATCTCCCAGGCGGCCCTGGCACGGCGAGAGGGCGACAAACGCGCACCCAACGCCGTCAGCGTCTGATCGAGCTCGTGACGAGTTGCTTCAATTTGGTGTTCGATCGTATCGATGTTCACGGCTTACTCCGGACGAGCACGTCTTTGTCACGCCGCAAAGATTCCGGGGAGTGCTTGGGCAGCAAGCCCGAGGAGCCGAGCCTGGCTCGTCCGACGAGCAACAACACGACCCCCAGTAGCATCACTGCTAGCCCCACCGACAAGGCTGCAAGCCACAGCGGCATCACTGAGCCAAGACCCAGGACCGCGGAGCACAACAAAAGCAGGAATCCCGCATACAGCACTCCCGCACCACCGGCCACGGAGCCCAGACCCGCAAGTACGCCCACGAGTGACCGTGAGATCTCTGCAGTGGCCAGGGCCACCTCCTGCCGGAACAAAGTCGACAGTTCCCCGATCAATCGCTGTACGAGACCCAACAACGTGTCGGACTCGCGGCCGGACGCGGGCGCCGTTACATTATTGCGAAACGTCTCTGTGCTGCGCTGATCCAAGGGTGTGGCCCGCCGAAGCTGAAAAAAGTGTTCCTGGAGCTGCAACGATGATCAGCAAAACTCGTTCCGACGTGATCCGATCCTTCGAATATGACGCCGCCAACCGCCGGCTGTTGATTACCTTTCAAACCGGCAAACGCTATACATATCAGGATGTACCGGAAGAAATTTATCGCGCGCTACAGAGCAGCCCGAGCAAAGGCGAATATTTCAACGCGCACATTCGCGAATACTTCACGTTCGTACGAGAGCCGCACTGACCTTACGAAGACCGCACTGACGACCTGAGGATCAGCGAACGGGCAATGGAAAAGGGCCGCATCGGCAGCGGCCCTTTAACCCTGTAGAGGGATTTGTCGCGAGGACTTTCCCGAACCTACGGCTGCCATTATCCACACGCCCGACGAGCCCGCCATGAGGCAATCTCCGCGTCACGGCGTCAGATCTGTCCGACACAGCCAGCTCGGAACAGCCAGCTCGGACCCCAGCAGGGCCATAGCCCGCCGCCGCGTCTCCTCCAACTCCGCGGCACGTTAGATGCTGAACACAGGATGACCAACCCCATCCGAGCCTTCCGAGGATCAGCTTCTGTCGACTGCACCTGACACTATAGGTTTCGATACTTCGCGACCCGGCGTGCCCGAGAGCTTCTGGACTTCGTGGGCACATCATCTGCCCGCGTGGAACCCACCGGAGGTGCCCCTGTTGGTTGTCGCACCTCATCCCGACGACGAAACTCTGGGGGCAGGCGGCCTCATGCACACCTGGTCGCAACGCCGACTGCCAATCACGGTCATCTGTGTGACCGACGGCGAAGCAGCCTGTCCGGAAATCTCTGATCTAGCTCTAATACGCCGGCAAGAATTGACTTGCGCCTTGCGCGAGCTGGGCGCCACGCGGGCCAGGGTAGTGAGGCTGCAGATTGCCGATGGCAATGTTGCGAAATATGAGAGCGCACTGACAGATGCAATCTGCCGCCCTCTGCTTCCCCATTCCATACTGGCGGCGCCGTTCGAGCTCGATGGCCATCCAGACCATGACGCGGCCGGCAGGGCTGCGCTGGTAGCTGCCCGGCGACGCGACGCCGAGTGCGTGCGTTTCCCCATCTGGTCGTGGCACCAGGAAACCCCGAACCTGCGATCGCAGCCCGACGCGCGGCGCTTCGCACTGAACGTACACGCTCTGGAAGCCAAGCAGCGAGCGATGAGCCAATTTCGGTCCCAACTCACAGACCGACCGGGAGGCGCCATCGTCCCCGCACACGTCCTGGAGTACTTCTCACGACCCTACGAGGTCTTCCTTCTGTGAGAACGCGGGCCGAGCTGGATCAGGAGGTTTCGGCGGATGCGTTTGAGAACCGCTATCGCGAACACGACGATCCCTGGAATTACCGTTTGTCGAGCTACGAGCGAGCAAAGTACGATACAACAGTCAAGGCGCTTTCCCGTGAACGCTATGTGAGCGCGTTTGAGCCCGGCTGCTCCGTTGGAGAGCTCACGGCGATGCTCGCACCGCGTTGCGACAGGCTGTTTGCCATCGACATATCTCCAACCGCGGTCAAACGCGCGCGAGCGAGATGCGGCGAGTTCAACAACATCCGCGTGGAATGTATGGACCTGCGCGCTGCTTTGCCAGGCGGCCCGTTCGATCTGATCGTCCTGAGCGAAGTCGGCTATTACTTCGATGTCCCGACGCTGACAGACCTGGCGACGCGCCTGAATGAATCCCTGAGCCCCGGCGGTGAGCTCATTGCGGTCCATTGGCGAGGTCACAGCCCAGATCACATTCTGCATGCGGACGAAGTCCACCGCGTGCTGTCGCAGCGCTTGGCATTGCAACCCGCGCAGGAAGAGCGCCATCCCGGTTTTCGCATTGATACATGGTTGAAACATGAGTGAGAGCACACGCGGCTCCAGCAGCGGCTGGGCCGTAGGCGTCGTAGTACCCGCATGCAATGAAGAGTCCTCAGTCGAGGCCTGCCTCGACTCTATTCTGGAATCATTGAGCACCTCTTCGTTAGTCTGCGCTTCATGGGTCGTTGTAGCCGCAGACTCATGCAGGGATCGGACTGTAGATATTGCCCGCTCGCGCCTTTCGGGGCGCGGCACCGTGGTGGAGTGCTACGCAGAGTCGCCCGGAGTTGCCCGGCGGTTGGGAGCCGAGGCGGTGTTACAACACTTTGCAAACTATCCACTCGAGCGTGTCTGGATTGCCAACACCGATGCGGACTCCTACCCCGCAAAAGACTGGATTCATCAGCAGCTCAGCCTGGCCGAACAGGGCTACGGCGCGGTCGCAGGAATTGTGCGTGTCGAGTCAATCGGAACGCTGCGCCCGGAAACCATTCACACCGTGTTGGACGACTATGTTTTCCATTCCGATGGCACACATCCCCACGTGCATGGTGCCAACTTGGGCTTTCGAGGCGACGCCTACCTCGATGCGGGCGGATGGAGCAATCTTCGCCTGGCCGAGGACCACTGCCTTTGGTCTCGCGTGCGCGCGAAGGGTTGGCGCATCGCATCCTCCATTGGAAGTGTCGTGACTACGAGCGGACGTTTGATCGGCCGAGCGAAGGGTGGTTTCGCGGACAACCTACGCCAGAAAGTGGAGCGGCTTTATGCTTGATTTGCCCACCCAGCTACGCGTGCTGGAGAGAAACGGCCAGCTTTCACTGCCTCCTCCAGGAGCCGGCTCGACGTACAAACGACACCAGGCATTGTTGGAGTTCGGCCGTACCGATTTATCGCTTGCAAGGATTGCCGAAGCCCACACAGACGCACTAGCCATCCTGGTGGAGGACAACTCAGTCGCTACAGCCGGCAAGCTCTACGGCGTATGGGCCTCTGATGGCCCAGGCAGTCTCCTGTCGGCTCACCGCAGCGGCCGCAAAACGCTCGTACTCAACGGAACCAAGCGTTACTGCAGCGGGGCCAAGCTGCTCGACGCGGCGCTGGTGACCGCGCACGAAGCAGATCGTGTCATTTTGCTGAACGTGCCACTCAACGCGCCCGGGATCACTATCGACGACAGCGGCTGGGCGTCACCGGCATTTGCCTCCACGGCGACCGCCACGGTGAACTTTGAAGCGGTCACCCTTCAACAGACAGACATCGTGGGCTCGCCCAACTGGTATCTGACACGCCCAGGTTTCTGGCACGGCGCGCTGGGACCAGCGGCCTGCTGGGCGGGTGGCGCGATCGGACTGATCGATGCCGCCCGGAAGTCACACAAGCGAGACCCTCACGCGCAAGCGCAGTTGGGTGCGTTGGAGGCCGCGGAATGGGGATTTCACGCCATATTGTCCGAGGCCGGACGTCAAATTGACGCTGACCCACTCGATTCGACTCGCCAGGCACGACGTCATGCATTGATGGCCCGTCATCTGATTGAGCGTATGTGCACCGACGTGCTCGACCGATTCGGCCGGGCTACGGGCCCCCAACTTCTGGCGTTTGACAGCGCCGTGGCGCAGCGCTATGCGGAACTAACCCTTTACATTCGGCAATGTCATGCCGAACGTGACTTGGCCGCCATCCCAGAGCAACTCGCCCCGACCCCCATCAGGCCAGTCGCTCTGCCGCAGCCGCGAACGAGGGACCTGAAACTCCATCCAGATGCAGATATCGCACGTTGAACCCCGCGAGACTGCGCAGGGAATCGTAGTCGTGAAGAGTGAGTTGTTGGTTGCGCAACGTAATGAGCCCACTGTGCCGCATTTCCATCAGCACACGGTTGACATGCACGGCGGATAGCGCAAGCGCATCGCCCAACTCGGTTTGAGTCATCGGCAAATCGCAAGTGTTGCCCCGGGTGAGGCCCACTGTGTGCAGGCGCTCGAACAGCTCGCAAAACAGGTGGGCCATGCGCTCGAATGCGGTTCGATGCCCCACATTGACCACCCATTCGCGGGTGATGGACTCCTCCACAAGCGTCGACCACCACAGTGCCCGCATGAGCCGGGGGAAGCGCTCCATCAGGTCCTCGATGGCCTCGCGCGAGAAAAAAGCGGCACGTACCGCACTCAAAGTGCCGATTGAATGATCCATTTTCCTCAAGATGCAGACGCGCACATCGCACATATCACCCGGTAACAGCAGGCCAACTACCTGTCGACGGCCATCAGCCTGCAGGCGGTAGCGGCACGCGAATCCCTCCAGGATCACATTGACCCGCTGCGCCGGATCCCCTTCCATCACGAGATCGGTGCCGGCTGCAAAGGAGCGCCCATTTCCACAGGCGCTTTCGAGCGCACTTTTTTCGTCGTTTGAGAGTAAGGCGCAGTGTTCCAATTTGCGAATCAAGTAGGCGGCGTTAGTTTGCATGCGCACTATCTACAAGCCGGGCGCTCGCGCCGTGGCACGCCGAACGTGATCGAGCATTCGAGTCCCGACGGATGCACGCAAATGCAACTGGTTCCTCCCAATTCACGCGGCAATGCCCTTTCAATCAACTCGAAGCCAAATCCTTTGGTGAGCGCCTGTGGCGGCAGGTTCTGGCCGGTCTCCCGCCAGTCCAGCCGTACGTCGTCGTCAGCCGCCCCCTGGCGCCGCCACAGCACGTGCACGTCGCCGTCCACGCCCGTCAACGCGCCGAATTTGATGGAGTTGGTAGCCAGCTCGTGCAAGACCAAGCCCAAAGTCCCTGCGGCCTTCGAAGTCAGCAGAACACGCGGTCCGCCGATCCGCAGGCGCTCATCCGGAATCGATTGCGCCAGGAACTCGGAGCGTACGAGCTCCTCAAGGTCTACAGAAGCATCCGGTGCGCGCAGCAGGAAGCTTTGGACGCGCGACAGTGCGCCGAGCCTGCCTTCGAGATGGGCCGCATATTGCTCGATCGATTGCGATGTATCAGTCATCCTCCGGACAATCGAGCGAACGACCGCGAACGGACCAAGGACCTGGTGCGTGAAGTCAAAAAAGCGCTCCCGCGGTCGGGATACACAGACGGCTGTCGGGTACTGGATGGGCGTGGCGGGCAATGCGCTCAGGGCAAGCGAAACGGATTGAGTGAGCAAATCAAGGAAATCGCGGTCAGCGTCGGTGATGATATGCGGGTCATACCAGTCGACAGTCATTGTCGAGTGCTGATGCGAGCCTCCTGAGGCGATTGTCACAGAAGTGCACACACTACGTGCGTGGCCCACTGCCGAGGCCGGGGCGTATTCCGGCCGTATGCCATTGATGTTGTGGAGTGCTATTGCGTCGGCATTGCAGAGTTGCTTGACCGCCTTCGCCGCGGCGGCGGCGATCTGCTCGACCGAGGCGCTCCCTGTCAGCTCTCGGAGCGTGGCCGCGAGGCATTGCCAGGATTCACGGTCTGTCCGAGCGAGGCTGAGCGAGCTCATTGGCGGCCTGCGGGGTGACGTGGGTACGATACTGTTCGGCTTGCGCTCCAGGAAGCACCTCCCAGCGCGATTGTGCATGACCTCGCCCCCATTCAAGCTAACACGGGTTAAGTTTAGTCGTCCTTAGTTGATGCAATTGCTGCGGCGCAGATTCGAGCGCTGGTACGACTTCAAGGCAAGCAGCGTTGCGGTCCTCGCTTACGTCCTGCGTCGCGCGCCGCGAGTTGCCTGCGCTTCGAGCGGGTTCTCAGGCCAATTGTGTTTGGGATAGCGGCCGCGCATGTCCTTGCGAACGTCCGCATAGGAACCGCGCCAAAAGCTTGCGAGGTCGCGCGTCACCTGCACAGGGCGTTGCGCAGGCGAGAGCAGCTTGAAAGTGATTGGAATCCGGCCACCGCCAATGCGGGGGGTTGCATCGAGACCAAAGACTTCCTGAAGTCTGACCGACACCGCCGGCGCGCTTTCGTCGAGATAGTCGATACGGATGTTGGACCCGCTAGGCACCTGGAGGTGTGTGGGAGCCAACTGGTCGAGCTCGCGTTGCTTGTCCCAAGGCAGGAGTGCTCGAAGAATGTCAGGGAGCGAGAGACGCGCCAGGTGGTCGCGGCGGGTTATTCCGTCGAGCCAGGGGGCCAGCCAGGTGTCCAGGGTGGCGGCAAGGGCTGTGTCGGAGACAGACAGCCAGGATGCGGGTTGATCCGCGGCATCGCTGGGCACCGCGTGGTCGCGCGCCGCACGGTCGAGAGCCGCGAGCCCGGACGCCGCCGCGGGCCGGTCAGCCGCGGTCGGGTCCGGCACCGCGCCACCAGCCGGCGCCTCCAGCAACTCCCGTACAAACTCCATTCGCGCCTGCAAATCACGCGCGTCGCGAGTCCAGGGCAACGCCGCGATTCCCAACTCCCGCACTCCCTGCAACATGGCAGCCCGCGCTGCGTCGGGGGGCACCTCCTGCAGCGGCTTCTCCTCAAATGTGATGGCCCCCATGCGTACGAAACGACGCGCGAGCACCGCTTGCTCACGGGAGTTCCATTCGACGGATTCGCCTCGCTCGAATTGGCCTGCAAGGTGTTCCTCGAGCTCATCGCGAGCAAGGGGTGCAGCCAGGAGAATGCGAGCGTCGCGCTCGCGGTCGTCCAAGTCGACTGCAACAATAAACTCCTGCTTGGCGAGATTTTGGACATCAGCGAAGTGCGCGCCACGCCCGTTTGTCAGTGTGTAGCGCGCACCGTCTGTGCCGGAGCGCTTTCGCCCGATACGGTCGGGGTAGGCGAACGCGAGAAGGACGCCAGCGGCTCGCGTTTTGACGCCGGCGCTGGCATCCCCACCAACACCCCTCCCAACCTGCTGCACCAAATCCTTGGCAGCACGTCGCGCACGCTGCAGCCCCATCCTATCGACACCCTGCACTGCCCCATCACCCCGGACGAGGTCGAGCCGACTTCGGATGTCAGCATCGCGCGAGCCGCCGGCCGCTCTCAAAAGGTCCCGCTCGGACAGCAACGCGGCGATATCTGCAGCAAGCGGAACGCTACCTAAATCAACCGCGCGAAGCAGCATGTGTGCTAACCGAGGATGCACACTCAATCGCGCCATCTGCCGGCCGTGCTGTGTAATTCGACCGGCAGCATCCAAAGCACCGAGCCGCGTCAACAAATCGCGCGCGCTCGCCAGCATCGCCGCTGGCGGTGCATCGAGCCAGCGCAGCTCAGCAGCATCCCGAGTCCCCCAGTTCGCCAGATCCAGCGCAAGGGGGGCCAAATCCGCCTCCACGATTTCCGGCGAAGTAAAAGGAGCCAGGCTGCGCTGCGCACCTTCGCTCCAAACGCGATAACACACGCCTGGTTCGACTCGGCCGGCACGGCCTTGTCTCTGCTCTGCGGATGCGCGCGAGATGCGCTGGGTTTCCAGGCGGCTCATTCCCGTTGCGGGGTCGAAGACCGACCGACGGACCAGGCCCGAGTCCACAATAATTCGAACCCCGGCAATGGTGAGACTGGTCTCCGCAATGTTGGTAGCCAGGACGACCTTGCGCCTGCCCGGCGCAGCAGGCGCCAACGCAGCATCCTGGTCATCCCCCGACAGCTCGCCAAACAAAGGAAACACGCGAATGGACGAATCCAGACCGGAGGCTTCGAGCAAAGACTGTACGCGGCGGATTTCCCTGGCTCCGGGCAGGAACACGAGCACATCGCCCCGTTCCTCCTGCAACGCCCGACTCACTGTCCGTGCGACCAGCGACTCCGGTGTTTCCAACTGCCCTGGGACGAATGATGTTGGGGGCAGTAATGGGGCACCTTTGCCCACAAAGCGCGATTCGACGGGAAACATGCGTCCCTGCGCGGTAACAACGGGCGCATCCTCGAGTAGCCGGGCAACGCCTTCTCCATCGAGCGTCGCTGACATGACAACCAGCTTCAGGTCAGGTGTCAGATTGCTGCGAGCGTCTATAGCGAGCGCCAAGCCGAGATCGGCCTGCAAGCTTCGCTCGTGGAACTCGTCGAAAATAACTGCCGCGACACCTTCGAGTGAGGGGTCAGTCTGCAGCATCCTCGTGAGCACGCCCTCTGTAACAACCTCGATGCGCGTTTCACGGGAAACTCTCGTATCCATCCGCATCCGATATCCGACCGTGGCGCCCACGCCTTGCTTCAATGTTTGCGCCATCCGGTGTGCCACCGCGCGCGCGGCCAACCGCCGCGGCTCCAGCATGAGCATGCGCTTCCCGGCCATCCAGGGTTGTTCGAGCAGTGCAAGCGGCACCACCGTGCTTTTGCCAGCACCGGGCGGCGCCTGAAGTATCACGGAATGGTGCGAGTCGAGCGTGCGTGTCAGCTCGGGAAGGACCTCGTCAATCGGTAAGCCGGATCTCACCAGATCCTGACTCGGTCCTCGGGCGGCAGATAGAGGTGATCGCCGGCCTTGACGTCGAATGCGGTGTACCAGGCATCCATGTTGCGAACGGGTCCATTCACGCGGAATTTGGGCGGGCTGTGTGGGTTGCTCATGACGAGCGTTCGGAGCTGCTCATCTCGATACAGCGAGCGCCAGACCTGAGCCCACGACAGGAAAAACCTTTGATCCGCGCTGAGCCCGTCCAACACAGGCGGTTGCTTGCCGTTCAACGCTACGTGATAGGCCTCATGCGCAACACTGAGTCCGCCGAGGTCACCGATATTCTCACCAAGCGTCAGTCTTCCATTGACGTTCAGACCCGGCAACGCAACAAACTGGTTGTATTGCGCGGCGAGGCTGTCGACTCGCTGGCGGAAAGCCTGGTCATCCTGCGGCTGCCACCACGTGCGCAATACACCCTTGGCATCGGATTTTGAGCCCTGGTCGTCAAAGCCGTGACCCATCTCGTGGCCGATCACTCCGCCGATGGCGCCATAGTTGACCGCAGCGTCCGCGTTTGGATCGAAAAATGGCGGCTGCAGTATTCCAGCAGGGAAGACAACCTCATTGAATGTCGGGTTGTAATAAGCGTTGACGGTTTGTGGATTCATCCGCCATTCGTCGCGGTCGGTGGGCTTTCCGAGACGATCCAACTGTCGGTGCCACTCGAATACATCCGCGCGGGTAGCGTTGCCGAAAGCATCCCGGGCCCGCACCTGCAGTGCCGTGTAGTCCCGCCATTTGTCTGGATAGCCGATTTTCGGCCGGAAGGCCGCGAGCTTCTCCAGCGCCACCGTCTTGGTGTCAGCGGACATCCAGGACAGGTTCTGAATGCGCATCGAGTACGCCGTGCGCATGTTTTCCACCAACGCGAGCATCTTCTGCTTGGCGGTGGGTGGAAAATACTGTTGCACATACAACTGGCCGATCGCCTCACCTATGCCCTCGTTGATGGCAGCGACCGCCCGCTTCCACCGATCGCGCTGCTGCGGCTGACCATTGAGGATGCGACCGTAGAAATTGAACCGCTCGGCATCGAAAGCCGCCGGCAGCACGTCGGCGCAGCTGGCCAGGTACTGATACTCGAAATAGGCATGCCAGCGGTCAACGGGAATCTGTTTGTACAATTTGGCGAGCGCCTGCACGGCATCGAGCTCGCGAACCACGAATTGCGGTTGCTGGGCCAGGCCTTGTGACTCGAGCAGGGGCTGCCAGGGAAATCCCGGCGTGAGCTGCTCCAACTCGACACGGCTTCGCAGGTTGTAGGTCAAATCGCGCTCGCGCCGCTTGGCCACCGGCCAGTGCACCTTGGCGATCTGCGTCTCGATGTCGAGGACGGCAGTCGCCTTCGCGGCGGCATTCTTTTCCCCGGCGAGTGTCAGCATACGCTCGACATGTGTCACGTATTTCGTGCGCAGGGCGGCGAATACCGGATCATCCTTCAGATAGTAGTCGCGATCAGGAAGGCTCAAGCCGCTCTGGGTGATGACCACAATGTAGCGATCGGGATTCTTTTGATCGAGGGTGATGGCCACAATCAGCGGCGACTTCATTCCCAGGTCCGGCCGACCCATGACTGCGGCCAGTTGCTCATGAGTGCGCGCAGCCGCAATGGCCTTGAGTCCGGGTTGCGCCGGCGACAGACCGAGATGTTCGATGGTTTCGGTGTCCAGATAGGCACGGTAATAGTCACCGACCTTCTGTTGAGTACTGCCCTGCGCGGCATCCTTCGGAAGCGATTCCACTATTGTCCGGACGTCTTGCTCGGCTCGGTCTGCCAGCTCGACGGACGAACCCCAGGTCGTGCGATCCGGCGGGATCTGGTGGGAGTCCAGCCATTTCCCATCGGCATACTGATAGAAATCATCGCCGGGCTTTACGGTTGTATCGTGCGAGGTCAGATCGAGCCCCCAGGCGCCGATCTGCGCAGGAGCCGCAGCCGCCTCAGCTGCAAGCGCCGCGACCAGCAACAACGCAACCGCCGCAATCAGTCGTCCATGCATGATCGATCCTGTGTGACTCATGATCAGTTAACTACTGCCTCAACATGGTGGTGGCAAACAGAATCCAACCGGCAATCAATGCAAGCCCGCCCACGGGTGTAATGACTCCCATGACACGCGGTGCGCCGAATGTCAGCAAATACAAACTTCCGCTGAACAGGATCACCCCTATCAACAGCAGCAGGGCCGACCAGCGCAGCAGCTCCCCGTCCAGGGAGCGCAACAGCACGCCAATGGCCAGCAGGCCGAGTGCGTTGATGAAGTGATATCTCACCGCGGTTTCGTACACCTGCAGTTTGTCTTGCGTGAGATGTGCCTTGAGAGCGTGCGCGCCGAATGCCCCGAAGGCGGTGGCCAAAGCGAGCAGAATGCCGGCGATTGCCAGAGTCTTGCGTGCGTCCATGGAATGCTATCTGTGTGTCAGGTGTCGCGCGGCCCGAGCAGGGGCTTGATCAGGTCCAGTGGCAGCGGGAACACAATGATCTGGGTCTTTTCATGTGAGATATCAGCCAGCGTCTGCAGATAGCGAAGCTGCATGGCGCTGGGTTGCCGCGCCAGGGACTCGGCCGCCTGCACCAACATCTGGGCCGCCTGGCTTTCGCCTTCCGCGTGAATGATCTTGGCCCGGCGGGTGCGTTCGGCCTCGGCCTGTTTTGCCATGGCGCGGATCATGCTTTCATCCAGATCCACATCCTTGATTTCCACGTTGGAGACCTTGATTCCCCAGTTTTCGGTGTTCTGATCGAGGATGGTCTGGACATCCGCATTCAGCTTGTCACGCTGTGCCAGCAGGTCATCCATCTCGTGCTGACCCAACACCGAGCGGAGTGTCGTTTGTGCAACCTGGCTGGTTGCTTCAAACGGGTTGGCAACCTGGATGATGGCCTTTTCCGGATCGACCACCCGGAAGTACACGACGGCATTGACCTTGACCGAAACGTTGTCGCGCGTGATGACATCCTGCTTCGGGACATTCAACACAATGACGCGCAAATCCACTTTGCGCATCTGCTGCAGGATCGGCAAGACGATGACAATGCCGGGGCCTTTGACGCCCGTGAATCGGCCAAGAGTCAGCATGACGCCCCGCTCATACTCGTTCAGCACGCGAAAGGTACTGAATAACAGCACCACAATGAGAATGACAACGACTATTCCGTAGGGCATGAGAGATCTCCGCTTTTGGATGTTTCGAAGCGATGGATCAGACGGGCTCGACCCACAACGTCAAACCATCAACCTGGGTGATGCGTACGATCTGGCCGGATTGCAGGCTCGAGGAACTGCGCGCATTCCACAGCTCGCCGCCGTAGCGGATCCGGCCCTTGCCGTTGAAGGCTTCCATCACTTCGGCGCGAGCGCCGATCATGGTCTGTACGCCCGTGACGACCGGACGGCGCAACGACCGGCTTGCGACCCAGGACATCGCGACAATCACGAGTCCTCCGACTGTCGCTACGGCTGCGATGACGGGCAGTCCAATATTCATGCCGGGTATATCCGTGTCGAACAGGATCAGAGAGCCGACCACGAACGCCACGAGCCCGCCCAAGCCGAGCGAGCCGAACGTTGGAAAGAAAAACTCCGCAATGATCATCCCCACGCCGACGACTACGAGCGCCAGTCCTGCGTAATTCACGGACAGGATCTGAAACGCGAACAAGGCGATCAGCAGCGAGATGGCGCCTACCACTCCCGGAAAGACAGCACCTGGATTGTACCCTTCGAACAATAGTCCGTAGATGCCGATCAAGAGGAGGCCGTAGGCAACGGTCGGGTTCGTGATCACGGATAGCAGCTCAACCCGCCAGTCAGGCTTGACGTTTGTGACAGGGAGGTCACGAGTAGCAAGCTTCACAACGTTGTTGCCGATATGGACTTCCCGACCGTCGATTTGTTGCAGGAGGTCGGGTACATCTCGCGCTACGACGTCGATGACGTTTTTCTTGAGTGCTTCACTGGCCGAGAGGCTGGCCGCACTCCGGACCGCTTGTTCGGCCCATTCGGCATTTCTGCCTCGTAGCTCGGCCAGTCCGCGTATGTAGGCGATGGCGTCGTTGAGAACTTTGCGCTCCATTGCCGAGGAGGGAGTCGATGTCTCCTTCTGCGAATCGGGCGCGCTGGGCGCGTTTGCGTCAGGAGGTGGATTCGAAACCTGCGGCCCCTGCGGCGTGCCGTTGCCAGGCGCCGCAGGTGATGCCGGCGACGGAGCCGGCGTGGCATCACCACCGCCTATTGAAACAGGTGTCGCTGCACCAAGGTTTGTGGCGGGGGCCATCGCAGCGATGTGGCTCGCGTATAGAATGTACGTGCCCGCGCTGGCGGCCCGTGCGCCCGGAGGCGCCACGTAGCTGACTACAGGGATAGGCGAAGCAAGGATCGCGCGAATGATGTCGCGCATCGAGCTGTCGAGACCGCCCGGCGTGTCGATCTGCAGTACGACAATTCGACTGCCATTGATACGGGCGGTGTCGAGCGCTTTTATGACATATCGCGACGTAGCTGGACCGATTGCGCCATTGATCTCCAGAACCGTCGCCGTAGCCGCGCCGCCAACATTGGGTTTCGACACTGAGGCGGCGGAGGCGGCTGCGCACACTGTGGCTGCCGGCGCTGGTCGCGGCATCAGCGCGACCAATACGGTCATGACCAATCCCGCCAGGATGGCGAGCGTTACGCCGAGACGGTCGCAAGGACGGACGGAACAGGCGTTCACGTTGCTAACACTACTCCCAAGCGACGCTGGGTGCAGCAAGTGCTCCGATTTCGCTACTTTCGCGGCGAACCAGAACGGGCGCGCTGAGGTGTGCGAGGACCCTTCGGTGGCGAGCGGGGCGTAGTGGGTAAACCCGTGTGCTGCGTCCGAAATGGACGACTTGCGCCAGCGTCGCGGCTTGCGCCAACGGGCCGACTCGCGCCGGCGTTACGGCGACCCTCGGCGTTACGCCGGCCCTCAGCGTTGTCGCCCGTTCCGCTGGGCTGGTACGCGGGAACGAGCTGATGCTTGCCGCTCCCGATCAGGTCAGCTCGCCCCATTCGACGCAGCGCCTCACGAAGCACCGGCCAGTTGTTCGCATCGTGGTATCGCAAAAACGCCTTGTGCAGCCGTCGTACCTTCAGGCCTTTGGGAATCTGCACTTCTTCTCCGGCGCGCGTAATCCGCTTCAGTGGATTTTTGCCGGAGTGATACATCGCGGTGGCCGTTGCCATGGGCGACGGCAGGAAGGCCTGCACCTGGTCTGCACGGAAGCCATTCTTCTTCAGCCACAGAGCCAGATCGAGCATGTCTTCATCGCTCGTGCCGGGATGCGCGGCAATGAAATACGGAATGAGGTACTGCTCTCTGCCCGCTTCCTTCGAAAACTTGTCGAACAGCTCCTTGAAGCGATGATAAGTGCCGATCCCCGGCTTCATCATCTTCGACAAAGGCCCATCCGACAAAGCCTCAGGCGCAATCTTCAGATACCCGCCCACATGATGCTGCGCGAGTTCCTTCACGTACTCAGGCGATTCAATGGCGAGGTCGTAACGAACGCCCGATGCTATGAGCACCTTCTTGACGCCGGGCAACGCGCGAGCTCGTCTGTAAAGCTTGATGAGCGGTGTGTGATCCGTGTTGAGATTGGGGCACACGCCCGGAAACACGCAGGACGGTCTGCGACACGCAGACTCAATCTCACGACTCTTGCACGCGAGGCGGTACATGTTGGCTGTAGGGCCACCCAGATCGGAGATCACACCCGTAAAGCCGGGAACGTGATCGCGAATCTCTTCAATCTCGCGAATCACTGAGCTTTCGGAACGGCTCTGAATGATCCGGCCTTCATGCTCTGTGATGGAGCAGAAAGTACATCCGCCGAAACAACCGCGTTGGATCGCGATCGAAAAGCGAATCATCTTGTACGCTGGGATATTCGCGGCGCCGTACGACGGATGCGGCTGACGGGCATACGGCTTCTCGTACACCCAATCCATTTCACGCGTCGTGAGCGGGATGGGAGGCGGGTTCAGCCAAACATCCACATCACCGTGACGCTGCACCAAAGCGCGAGCGTTTCCCGGATTGGATTCAAGGTGAAGGATCCGGGAGGCGTGCGCGTACAACACTGGATCAGCGGCGACTTGTTCGTACGAAGGCATGCGTATGGCGCTGCGTTCGCGGTCAGTGTTTTTGACGCGGCGGACAAAGCGCACGACTTTTTCGACCACCGGCGCCGAAGCAGACGCCGACGTCGGCACGGCCGTGGCGCCACACGGAGCGCCCCCGCCGACACCGTGCGCGGCCGCGCTGTCGTCCACCGCAGGCGCGACACCGGGCGCCACGCCCGTGCCCGCGGATGCGCCCGCCGGCTCCATCGCATACGGATCAACAGGCGGATTCAACGGCCCCGGAGCGTCGAGGTGCGTCGAGTCAATTTCGATCCACCCTTCAGGCGTCGTCTTGCGTACAAACGCGGTGCCCCGCAAATCCGTGATGTCGCTGACGCGCTCGCCAGCGGCCAACCGATGCGCTACCTCACAGATCTGCCTCTCACCGTTTCCATAAATGAGTAGGTCAGCCTTCGAATCCAACAAGACGGAGCGTCGCACCTTCTCCGACCAATAGTCGAAGTGCGCGATGCGTCTGAGTGAGGCTTCAATACCGCCGATAACGACCGGAACGTCCTTGAACGCTTCGCGTGCCCGTTGCGCGTAAACAATCACGGAGCGATCAGGACGTTTTCCGCCTTGGCCGCCTGGCGTGTATGCGTCATCGCTACGGACCCGCCGATCCGAGGTATAGCGATTGACCATGGAATCCATGTTGCCGGCGGTGATGCCGAAAAACAGGTTAGGCCGACCCAGTGCGGCGAAAGCGTCCGCACTGTGCCAGTCAGGCTGCGCGATGATGCCGACGCGGAAACCTTGAGCCTCGAGCACGCGGCCAACAATGGCCATGCCAAAGCTGGGATGGTCGACGTAGGCATCTCCGGTGACGATGATGATGTCGCAGCTATCCCAGCCAAGCGCATCCATCTCCGCCCGGGACATAGGCAAAAACGGGGCTGTGCCGAAACGTTCGGCCCAGTACCGTCGGTACCCCGTTATGTCACGTGCAGTTTGCATGGTGTGGCGCGGATTAGAGCAGAAACGGGGTGTAAGGGCCGTTTATTTGGGCCCCGTGCGGGGAAACGTCAAGGGCGGGGTGGCCCCGCCCCGCAATTCCTAGTGCCGCTCATCCTTCTGGGCCGACCCCGGCTGCTGCCGCGCCGCGGGCGAAGCCTCCAGCAGCTTGAGCGCGGCCGGTAGCCCCTCGATGTAATCGGCCCCCGAATTCACCTTCAGGCTCGACCCGGCGAAGTCGTTGCCAATGGCCTGAGCCCGACCGCCCAGGCACTTGGCCAGGAAGCCTTCCGCGATCCCATAGAAAGAGATGCGGTTCTGGGGCCTGGCGAAGCCATGGCCCTCGTCCGGGTACAGGACGTAGGTAACGGGCAAATGCCGCGACTTCATGGCGTCCACAATCTGGTCCGCCTCGGCCTGCTTGACGCGCGGATCGTTGGCGCCTTGGGCAATCAACAGCGGCTTCGAGATCCGGTCCGTGAAGGTCAGCGGCGAACGCTGCTTGAGCAGCTCACGTCCTTCAGCCGTCCGTGGGTCACCGACCCGGCGAACCATGTCCTCGAAGAACGACTTCCAGTAAGGCGGAATCGAATTCAACAGCGTGAACAGGTTTGAAGGCCCCACGATGTCCACGCCGCACGCGAATCGATCCGGCGTGAACGTCAGCCCCACGAGCGTCGCATAGCCGCCGTAGGAGCCGCCGTAAATGGCGATCTTGTCGGGTTTCGCGATCTTCTCCTTGATCGCCCACTCCACAGCATCCAACAGATCGTTGTGCATGTTGCGAGCCCACTCATGGTCGCCCGCGTTGATGAACTTCTTGCCGAACCCGGTCGAGCCGCGATAGTTGACGGACAGAACGGCGTAGCCCCTGTTGGCCAGCCACTGGTGTTCGCCATTGAAGCCATAGCTGTCACGGGCCCAGGGGCCGCCGTGAACATCGAGCACCATGGGCACTGGTGTTGCCGGCCGATCCGCCGCGGCCCCCGCAGGTCCAGCCGGCAGAGTCAGATAGGCCACGAGCGGCAAACCATCCCGCGCCCGCAACTCGACCGGTTTCATCGGGCGCAACGGCGCGCCCGCCAACTCGGGCCGCGCATCGAACAACTTGGTCACCTGGCCGCTGCCGCGATCGTACAAATAACTGGCGACCACTTTGACCGGATCGTCGACCACGACCACCCACCTGGTGTCATCCAAGGTCCGGCTCACGACCTCGAACTGCGGCCCCAGGGCTGCCTTCAGCCGCTCGATGTCCTGCCCGACGGCCGGGATGATCGGCGTGAGCTGCGTGGTCAGGTATTCGACGCCAAACGCCTGCGGTTTGCGGGTCCGTGGCTCCAACCAGACTTCCGACACGTCGGCCTGGTCACTCTCACCCACGACCGTCTGCTTGCCGCTGGACAGATCGATACGCAGCAGGGCGGCCTTGTCACGCCCGATGGAGCTCAACATCAGGGCAGTGCCGCCGCCCTCTTCCACAATGACCGGGCGTGTCGTGAGGCTGTCATCGCGGCCATATTTCAGCAGGCTTTCCCAGCCTTTACCCGTATTGCGGTAGAGCTCGCCACCGCCGTCGGGCAGCGTCTTGACCGCCAGTCGCGGCCGTAACTGCAGATCCTCGAGGTAGCCGGCAAACTCCTGGTCATTGCGCTCGACGAGCTTGCGCTCGCCGGTCGCGATGTTGATTTCATACAGGTCGTGGTACTCGGCAACGCGATCATTCAATGCAATCAGCGCAACACCGGGCCGCTCGTGCGACAGGCCAACAATCTCCGCGTGCACCTTGTCGAGCGGCGTCAGATCGACTTGTTTGTGAGTCGTCACATCGACGCTGTAGACACGCCAGTTCTCATCTCCGCCTTCATCCTGCAGGAACAGGATATGGCGGCTGTCATCCGCCCAATGATGCTGGCGAATCCCCCGCTTGCGGTCGGCGGTAATCGGCTTGGCCTCGTCGAGTTTGCCGAAAGGGGCCAGCCAGACGTTCAACACGCCGTCACTGGGCGCCAGGAAAGACATGTAGCGGCCATCCGGGCTCAGTCGAGCCTGGGCGCGAACCGGATTGCCAAACAAGGCCGTCCGGGGAATCAAGTCAGAGTGCGAACCAGCCGCAACCACCACAGCGCTACCTCCACCACAAAACAGCGCACACACCGCGGCGCCGAGCATCAAACCAAAACGAAGGACGTGTTTCATCTAATACAACAACACGGCCGCCCGCTCCCGCACCCAGGCCGCTTCATCCGGCTCCGTGAGCGCATCGAGGTCCGCCGGCATGGCTCCCGCATCATCGACCCACCGCCGCAGCAGATCGCTGCCGTTGATGACATCGATCGCCAGCCGCCCGGATTCATACTCGTAGGGAAAATCGCGCCACAGGTCATAATCGGGCCGCAGCCTGCGCAGGGCCTTGAACGCCAGCGCGTACAGGCGCCAGGGCTTGAAAGCGGTGTGATCGTAGTAGGCCGCATCTTCAACATGAACCTGGAAGCCCGCGCACAGCTTGCCGACATGTTTGTGGAACGTCGGCTCGAACCAACAGGGCCGGATCCGGCAGCCGCGCAGCCATGAAGGCGCCAGCGAGCGCATCTCCGCCACCAACTCTCTGACGTCCAGGTCCGGCGCCCCCAGCACTTCCAACGGCCGGGTGGTGCCGCGCCCTTCCGAGAGCGTGCAGCCTTCCAACATCACCGAACCCGGATAGCAGCGCGCCATGGAGAGATTGGGCGCATTGGGACTGGGATTGACCCAGGTGCGCCGGCCGATGGGCCAGCCATATCCGGGTTCGGCCGAGGGGTCCCAACCATCCATGGGAACGATCTGGCAGTCGACGTCCAGCCTCAGTTTGGTGACGAACCACAACGCCAGTTCGCCCATGGTCAAACCGTGACGCATCGGCATGGGACCTGCGCCGACGAAGCTCTCAGCGCCCGGTCGAAGCGTCAGGCCTTCCACGGGCCGACCCACGGGGTTCGGGCGGTCCAGTACCCACACGGCCTTACGCTTCTTTGCGGCCTCTTCGAGTACATAGCGAAGGGTCGTTACGAAGGTGTAGATCCGGCAGCCCAGGTCCTGAAGGTCGACGAGCAGCACGTCGAATGTGTCCATCATCTGCGGCGTTGGTCGACGCACCTGGCCGTAAAGGCTGAACACCGGGATGTGATGGAGTGGATCCTGAAAGTCACTGGACTCCACCATATTGTCTTGCTTGTCCCCCCGCAGTCCGTGTTGAGGACCGAACGCAGCCGTGATTCGGGTGTCACCCAGTGCTGCAAGTGCGTCTAGCGAGTGCACGAGATTCCGCGTGACCGACGCTGGATGCGCGAGGAGCGCCACACGACGTCCCGCCAGCGGTCGTCGCAGCTCGGGTTCTTCGATGAGTCGATCGATGCCAAACTTCATGGAAATCTCTGACTAGGAGCCTGTTTGCCTAGAGCTCGAACGCAAAACCATCGGCATTGTGGAAGTCGGGTTTGCCCTCGGGGTGGCGCCCGGACCAGTAGCACAGCCTACCACTCTCTTCTTCCACTACCGCAGCCAGCCCCAGCCGGGTACGTCGCGCAGCGCCCGCGGCTGCGCTAATGGGGAGCGGGAAAGTGGACTGGAGCTCCAGGTAATCTGGCGCCTTGCGTACGGAAATGTCGGGCGGGCTGGCAAGTTCCATTGGCGTCATTCCCTGACGATAAGAGGCGAAGCGATACACCGCCCACTGCCGAGTCGGTGCAAAATTGAACTCGTAGTAGCCTGAAGATCCGCCGGGCTGAATGAACGCTTCAAAGCACGTGTGTTTCCACAAGCCATCCGCAGGACCCGGGGTCACCTCTGTCCCGACGCGGATGCGCGACATGTCGCCCTTGAGCGTATAGGTAAGGGTGACGAATGTCGGGCTCGGAAAGGTCAAGCGCACGTCCAATCGCTCTACGCTGTCGCTCTGCGTCGTCGGATGCGCGGTCAAGAAGATCTGATGTGTGTCTATGTCGGCCATACCGCATTGTATATTTGAGCGTAGGCATAGCACTTGCGGATTTCGCGACATGACGAATGCTTCGTGGGACGTTGTCATCATAGGTGCCGGCGTCTCGGGATTGGCCGCGGCAAGCGAGCTGCATAAGTCCGGCCTGTCTGTGCTCGTCCTCGAAGCCCGCGACCGCGTGGGCGGACGCACATGGACCCGACACGAACCGGATCTTTCGGCCCCCATCGAGCTTGGCGCCGAGTTCATCCACGGCCGCGTCCCCGAAACGTTTGAATTGCTGCAGGAAGTCGGGAAGGCGGCGCTAGAAACGTCAGGCGCCCACTGGACACTTCATGACGGGAAGCTCGTGCAGAACACCGAGGACCTCTTCGGTGCTATTCAGACCGCGCTGGAACGGTCGAAAGCGCTAGGTCAGCCGGACGTTCCCTTCGAAACGTGGCTGAGTCGCAGCTCGCAGTACGGCCTACCTCCTGAAGCAGCCACCATGGCGCGGGCATACGTCGAGGGATTCGATGCGGCGGACCCTGCCCGCGTCAGCACTCATTTCGTCGCCAAGGAGTGGGGCTCCGGCGGCATGTTGGACTCACCTCAGTTTCGTCCGTTGGGAGGGTACAGCTCGGTACTGGGCGCGTTGGCCGGCGCGCTTGATCGCGAAAAGATCCGCCTGCAACTACATACGGTAGTACGGGAGGTCAAATGGACGAAGGGTTCGGTTGCAATCGAGGCAACCTTTCTGGATCAACCCTTCAGCGTCAGGGCAGCCCGCGCCATTGTGACCTTGCCGCTGGGCGTGTTGCAGGCACCCGTGGACGCATTCGGTGCGGTTCGATTCCTTCCCGCGCTCGACACCAAGCACACCGCGCTGCAGGGACTCGAGTCCGGCCCGGTATTGAAGTTGGGTCTGCGATTTCGTCAGGCGTTCTGGGAGGAGTTGGACGGTGGGAAGTACCAGGGTGCCGCGTTCTTTCATTCTCCCAAGACGGCGTTTCCAACCTTCTGGACACCCCGGCCCTTGCGGGCTCCATTGCTGACGGCCTGGGTTGGCGGACCCAAGGCCGCGCGATTGTCGACCGCCTCGGAATCAGACATTGTCAGACAGGCCCTGGAGAGTCTATCAGTCATGTTTGGCGGACGTGGACACAGTGAGTTCGAGCTCGAGGCTGCCTACTCGCACAACTGGCAGACAGATCCATTCGCACGCGGCGCATACAGCTACCTTGCTGCCGGCGGGGGTGATGCCAGAGCATTGCTGGCCGCACCGCTCGCAGATACCTTGTTTTTTGCCGGTGAGGCCACCAACACCCAGGACGAGGCGGCCACGGTCACGGGCGCCCTGCAAAGTGGAATTCGCGCCGCACGGGAAGTACTACACGGGAAGCGATGAAGAAACCATGAGCAAGTTTGGCTATTGGTCGCGTCGGACGTTGTTGCAAGTCGCGGCGTATACACCAGCATTGGGGCTATCTCGATTTGTTGACGCCACCGCCACCGTTGACGAACGTGTGACTCCGTTTGCATTGCAAGCGGTCCGGCTCCGCCCCTCTATCTATCTGACCGCCGTTGAATCCAACGGCGCCTATCTGTTGCGACTCGAGCCCGACCGCCTGTTGCACAACTTTCGGGTGAGCGCGGGACTGGACCCCAAGGGCGCCGTCTACGGTGGCTGGGAATCGGAATCGTTGGCAGGCCATTCCTTGGGACATTACCTGAGCGCCTGCTCGTTGATGTTTGCCCAAACGGCGCAGGACCCGTATCGCGAGCGCGTGGAATACATCGTTAGCGAACTGGCGGAGTGCCAGGAAAAGCACGGCGATGGTTATGTTGCCGGCTTCACGCGCAAGCGCGGCGAAGTCATGGAGGACGGCAAGAAGATATTCCCGGAGATCGCAGACGGCGACATCCGCGCCTTGCCGTTCTCGCTCAATGGAGCCTGGTCGCCGCTGTATACGTTGCACAAACTGTTCGCGGGCCTGCTCGATGCGCACGAATACTGCGGCAACGCGCCGGCCCTGAAAGTCGCTGTTGGGTTGGGAGGCTACCTGGACGGCGTGTTTTCCAAACTGTCCGAACCGCAGATGCAGCAGGTGCTGGCCTGTGAGTACGGCGGACTGAACGAGAGCTTCGCGCAATTGTACGAGCGAACCTCGGACCGGCGCTGGCTCGCGACAGCCCGCCGCATCTACGACCACAAGGTCATGGATCCCCTGTCCAAGCGCAAGGACGAGTTGGCGGGATTGCACTCCAACACCCAGGTTCCCAAAGTGATTGGAGTTGCCCGGCTGCATGACGCGACAGGTGACGCCGCTTACGCGACGGCCGCCCAATTCTTCTGGCAGACAGTGACCCGGAACCATTCCTATGTGATCGGCGGAAATGCGGACCGGGAAAGCCTCGAGTCGCCCTTGTCGCAATACGTAACCGAGCAGACGTGCGAGGCCTGCAACACGTACAACATGCTGAAACTGACGCGGCATTTGTATCAATGGCAGCCCGATGCCGCGTATTTCGACTACTACGAGCGGGCCCACTTGAATCACATCCTGGCGCAACACGATCCGCAGAACGGGATGTTTGCCTACATGATGCCGCTGATGTCAGGAGCGCGGCGTGAGTTCTCGACGCCCTTCGACGATTTCTGGTGCTGCCTGGGCACCGGGATGGAGAGCCACTCCAAGCACGGCGACTCCATCTATTGGAAACGCGGCGATCAATTATTCGTCAATCTCTACATCCCTTCCGAGCTGACCTGGAAGGAACAGGGGGCCACCCTGGCAATGCGGACAGACTATCCGTTTGCTGGGGATGTGGTGTTTGAAGCGAGCCGGCTGGAGCAGCCGCGCACATTCGCCGTGGCTTTCCGCATTCCCGCATGGTGCAAGAAGTCGAGCTTGAAAATCAACGGGGAGGCGGTGGCCGGTGAGCTGCAGGGCGGGTACCTGACTGTTCGGCGCAGGTGGGTTGCCAACGATAAAGTTGAGTTACACCTACCCATGCGGCTGCGCGCGGAACCGATTCGCGACGATCCGAACCTAGTTGCCTTGCTGCGCGGGCCAATGGTGATGGCGGCGGATTTGGGATCGGCCAGCGATCCGTTTGTGGGGACAGCGCCCGTGCTGGTGGGCGCGACAACCACCGATGTGATCAAGTCAATGCTGCAGTCAGCAAGCCAATCCCCGTCGTCGCGACGCCAATCGATGGACACCGGAACGGCCAGTCAACCGCCCAACCTGTCGCTCCGCCCCTTCTTCTCACAGTACGACCGGCGCTCGGCGGTGTATTTTCCGCGACTGACGCAGGAGCAATGGGGAGTTGCACAATCGGCGCGGATGGCCGAGCGGGCGCGACAATCGCTACTGGACTCCAGGACCCTGGACGTGATGCGGTTCGGCGAGAAGCAATCGGAACACGAGCACGCGCTGCAGGAAGGGAAATCGGAAGGGGTGTTGTATCGCGGTCGCAACGGCCGGCTGGCCCGCGGCGGCGCCAGTTTCGAGTTCCGCATGCGCGGCTCAAACGCGCCGATGGTTTTGCAGGCGACCTACTGGGGCAAGCAACGCAACAGCCGGTTCAAGATCCTGGTGGATGGGGTGCGGGTTGCCGCGGAGTCCATGGATGGCCGCGGGCCCGTTGCGTTTGTGGACCGCAGTTACCAGCTCCCGGCCGAAATGACACGCGGCAAGGAGTTCGTGGTGATCCGGTTCGAGCCGGATGAAAACTCCGGAGCCGGCCCGGTGTTTGAGTGCCGGATGCTGCCGGCAGCGCCCCAGGTGGCGTAATGAGCCCCACGTCGCTGTCACGACGCGACGTACTTTTAGGCGCCTGCGCGTGTTGCGTTTCAAGTATCGCCCGTGGTGCAGCCAGCGCGGCGGAGCAAACCTTAACCACGGATGAAGTTGCAACCGGCATCCATATCAGACACGGGGTGGACGAGGACGCGACTCCCGCCAACAGTGGCGCGATAGCCAACATCGGCTTCATCATCGGGAAGCAAGCGGTCGCCGTCATGGATCCTGGCGGCAGCCTGATCGATGGTCAACGTTTGCGCGCCACCATCCGCAAGGTCACAAAGCTGCCCATTCGGTACGTGGTGATGTCGCATGTACATCCCGACCACATCTTCGGAGCCGGAGCGTTCGTTGACGACAAGCCTCAGTTCGTCGGCCATGCCCTTCTCCCCAACGCCCTTGCTCAACGTGGAGAGTATTACCGTGTACGCCTGGATCAACAGTTGGGCAAAGGCCAGGCGGGCCCGGTCGTGGCCCCAACCCTGTTGGTGAAGGACAAGAGCGAAATCGACCTGGGCGGACGGACTCTGGAAATCACCGCGCATGGCACCGCACACACCGACTGCGACTTGAGTGTGCTGGACCGCCAGACGCGGACGTTACTTTTGTCCGACCTGCTGTTCGTGAAGCGAGTTCCTTCCCTGGACGGCAGCCTGAAAGGCTGGCTTGCGGAGCTGGCGAAGCTCAAAACCGTGGCCGCCCGGCGGGCTGTACCCGGTCACGGGCCAACAGGCGTAGACTGGCCTGAAGCATCCCGCGATCTGGAGCGCTACCTGGCCACCCTCCAAAAGGAGACCCGCGCGGCAATCGCCAAAGGAGTGGAAATCGACCAGGCCAGCCGCACGGTCGCGCTCTCGGAACGGGATCAGTGGACGTTGTTCGATGACTACAACGGCCACAATGTCACCAGAGCTTATAAGGAGCTCGAATGGGACTGAACAGATCAAGCTTGTTGAAGGTGCTGGCTTGGCCCATTGTGGGCGGGCTGGTGTTGCTCGCAACCCTGCCAACAGCGTTTGCCGACGAGGAATACGACCAGGATCGCGCGGCACGCTGGAAGCAACTGCAGGAGTCCCTGTTCCCGCACCGACAAGTGCTCGACTCCGGCGGAATAGTCAGCATCGACGCGCCACCGCGTGCACTGGATGCCGCACTCGTGCCCATTGAGTTGCATATATCGGGCAGCAAGCCGGTGAAGGGCGTCTACCTCGTCATCGACGACAATCCGGCGCCGATGGCAGGTCATTTCGTGTTCGGGCCCAAGGCGGACCCGCGGGAATTGAAGCTTCGGGTGCGCGTCAACGCGTATACCAACATCCATGCTGTCGTCGAGACGCAGGATGGACAGTTGCATGCTGCGACCAAGTTTGTGAAGGCGGCCGGTGGGTGCTCGGCTCCTGCGGGATCTGACGATGCTGCCGCCCTGGCCGACATGGGCCGTATGAAACTGCGCCTGTTGGGTGAATTCACTGCTGACAAGCCAATGCAGGCGCAATTGATGATCCGGCATCCCAACTTCAACGGGATGCAGATGAACCAGATCACGCGGTTCTACACCCCCCCGCGTTTCATCCGCTCGATTGATGCAACGTATGACGGAGCGCAGGTTTTCCACCTTGACGCGGATATCTCGCTCAGCACGGATCCAGTCATAACGTTCGGCTTCGTTCCGCATGCCAAAGGCCAGATGAAGGTCGTTGCGCAGGACAGCAGCAACGCCGTGTTTGATCACAGCTTTGATGTTCCAGGCGGAACACCAGGAGCGGCGCCAGCGGGATGACAATCAGGCTGACGCTCATTGCGATGGCCGTCGGCCTGGTGGCGGTGGCCCGCGCCGGCCACCCCGCTCCGGAACCCCCCGGCTTCTGGACCGGCCCCGTCAACGACCCGGTCCCCTCCACCATAAAAGGAGGCACGGTTATTCACACACGGGCCCTGGCGATTCTGATCAAAGATCAAAATCAGCCCGCGGTGATTGTCGATGTATCCAACGCGCCGCGCCGCCCGGAGAACCTACCTGCCACATCCACCTGGCTACCGGTACCTCACCACGCGATTCCGGGCGCGATCTGGATTCCGGGTGCCGGGCTGGGTGCACCGCCGCCCGCACTGGATGAGTATTTCCGCAAACGCCTGGCCGCGGCGACCGGCAATGACCTATCGCGGCGGGTAGTGCTGTACTGCCACGAGCGCTGTTGGTTGAGTTGGAACGGGGCGAAACGGGCGATTCAGTACGGTTATCGCAACGTATACTGGTTCCCGGATGGAATCGAGGGATGGCGCAAGGCCAGGCAGCCGACGGCGGTCATTGAGCCCGAAGCGACGCCGTAGCCCGCGATGCCGCGGCGCGGCGCGGTCAAACCCTAGTCACTCGACTCGATATTCTCCTCAATCTTCTCCAGCGTGGCGATCAACTGCGTGATTTCCTTACGGGCAATCCCGTTCAGGGCGAGATCCTGGTGGCGCATTGCGGCCGGGATGATCTGTTTGAACACCTCGACCCCCGATCCGGTGAGCGAAATGAGCGCCATGCGGGAGTCCCGGGATGAGGAACGGCGCGCCACGAGACCAGTCTTTTCGAGCCGGGAAACCACGCGGCTGATGGTCGGTTGCTCCATGAGGGTTGCTTCGACTATCTCGCCAATGCTCAGGGCACCGTACGCTTTCAACACACTGATCACACGCCACTGCGACGAGCTCATGCGCATGGCCCGCAGTCGCGTCTGGAGCCGCAGTTGGAGTTTCTTGCTGGCGCGATAAAGGCGATACGGGAAGAAGCTGTCGAGCCACAGGTCACCGGCGTGGACGCGACGGTCGCTGCGGTCGGCACCGGCCACAGCGACTTTCTTGACGATTGCTCTTGCCATTGCGCGCCATTTTAGCCGTCCTCCTGCGCAATAGTTGGATTTTCGACCGCTTACGGAAGGTGAGCTTTCGAACAGCTTTCGTTTAAAACTTCCGGGACACTTCAATCCCCAGGGTCCGGGGCTGATTGGTGTACTTCGCCGTCGGGGTGGCTGTTGCCGCAGCTATGTATACATCCCCGGCCACGTCGAACACGTTGTCGATATACAGCGCCAGATCGAGCCCGCTCTTCGCATCCGTCGCGCCGAAGCGGAAGTTGGTCAGATCATATGCATGCTGGATTCGATAGGTGGCAGTCGAGGTTGGCCGAAAGTCGGTTGCCGAACGGCCGTGATACGAGTAGTCCACGCGAGCCCACGCGGCCCAGTCCGGAGCAGCGGACAGGACATGGGTATATTGCGCGGACAGATCGCCGGTGAATTGCGGGATACGGGGTAATTTGTCGCCGGCCTTGCCAGGCGCGACCACCACGTTGTTGACTTCGTCCTGAGTCAGCTCGCGCTTGGGCAGGTAACTGAATCCAGCGGAAACATCGAATCCGCGTGCGGGGTGCACGAATGTCTCGAACTCGAGACCCGTGACACGCGCCTTGCCGGCGTTGCTGATGAAACCGAAGGAGCCCGTCGGGTCGCGGCCGGACACCTGTATGTTATCCCACTCTATATCGAAGGCGCTGACATTGACCGTCACGCGCCGGTCCAGCCAGGAAGATTTCATGCCCAGCTCGTAGTTCCACAGGGAGTCGGCGTCGTAGCCCTTCGGCACGGCCGCAAACGTCGACTGGTTGGTTCCGCCGAGCCGGAATCCCTGTGAAGCCAACGCGAAGATCGTCATGTCAGCCCAAGGCCGGTACGACAGCTGGAACTTCTTGATGAGCTTGTTTTCAGTGAAGTGGCCGTAGGCCGGGGCCGGTAATGAGTTGCCAAAGGTGGGGAATTGGAACAGGTAGAAGCCCTGGTCGGTTTGTGAAGCGGAAAACTCGCGCAGGCCGACCATCGCTTCGAATTTGCTCAGGAACCTGTACGTAAGCTCACCGAACTCGGCGTGTTCCTTGATCGTGCGCTCGTTGAAACGAGCCAACGCGCACGGCTGACACCCGTCGATGCCGGCCCCTGGCAGCGGCGAATATCCCGTGGGAGGCGCGGTGACGGGAAACGGCAGGCCGGTGTCCGGATCGACCACCGGAGAGACGCTTTGGAAGCCCGAGTCGCGATTGCGGTAGAAGAAGCCGGCCAGCCATTGCAACGGCGCATCCCCGGTGGAGTTGAGCCGGATTTCTCCGCTCTTCTGGGTGATGTCCTGGGTCTGGTTGGTCAGCTCGGGAAACAGGTCACCGCGGATACAGGTGGCGGCGTTCGGGTTGGCAGCGTTGCGGAAGCACTGGCTGGTGCCTTGCACCGCAGCGGGTCCGAGCCCGAGCGAGATGACAGCCCAGGTGTTGTCCCGGAAGAACCCGAAGTTGCGCTTATACATTGAGCCGGTCGCGGTCAGGGTCGCGAACTTGACGTCCTGCGTGAGCGTCAGGCTGTAGATCTGCTGTTTGTCGGGCAGGGGAGTCTGCACGTAGTCGGCATTGTTGTACTCGCCCGTATTGAAATAGGCGAAGTTCGGGATGTGATCGTTGAACCCGGTGTCGGCGGGGTTGTTGCCGTGCACGTGGAACGAGTCGAAGGGATAGTAGTTGTTGGCGCCGCCGATGTCCCGGTTCTGCAGCCAGACCATGGCATCGAGAGTGGTACCGTCCAGGGGTTGATATCTCACCAACGCCCGGCCGCCCTCGGTTCGCGCCCAGTTGATATCGTTGTTACCCAGTCGAACGTTGTCGATGTAGCCGCCCGTCCGATCGTAATAGGCGGTCAGGCGCACTCCCAGCACATCCGATACCAGCGGCAGGTTGATCGTGCCATTGGCGCCAGCACCGGGATTGCCGTGCTGCATATACTCGCCGTTGACGTCTACCGAGCCGGAGACTTCGGTCAAGGAGGGCTTCTTGGTAATGAAACGCACCACGCCGGTCTGGGAATTCGCGCCGAAGGTGGTCCCCTGCGGCCCCTTCAGCACTTCGATGCGGTCCACATCCACCAGCTTGAGGTCGGGAGTCTGGGAGCCGCTGTCCCCAGTGCTGCTTTGAATACCCGGGGCGGGCACTTCGTCGTAGTAGACGGCGACCTGTTCCTGCCCGGGGGAGAAGACGCCACGAATGATGTAGCGCTTCTGGCCGGCGCCCTGGTCATTGAAGGTGAGACCGGGGATTTCGTACGCAATGTCAGAGAAGTCCTTGACGCCCATTTTCTCCAGTTGGGCGGACCCGATGGCGCTGATGGCGGTCGGGATGTCCTGCAGCCGCTCTTCGCCACGCTTGCGCGCCGTCACAATGACTTCGGAAACCTGGGTCTGCCCGACATCATCAGCCGCCGGCGCAACCTCGGCTGGGGCGGCCGCCGCAGCGTGGGCGCGACCTTCGGCGCCCAGCGCAATGCCGACACACGCCACTGAAACATACAGACTTCTTGAGAAATGCATGATCCGCTCCCCGTCGCATCGTGTTGTCACGCCCGCGCCGCTGGCGCTTGCGCATGTATATGCAGAATCATATTATCGAGAGACACTTTAGATGTGAAGTTTCTGTTCAGTCAACCCCCGCAGGAGATGTTGATGCGATTCCCGTTGCGAACTGGGTTGTTGGAATACCGGCCGCGCGTGTTGGCGTTGGCTGCTGCACTCATAGCGGGCGTGGCTGCCCTGTCAGGGAGCGCGCCGGCCGCAGCCGTAGCGCTCGCGCCACCGCCCTACTCGATCGTGCACGCAGGCCAGTTGCTGGCCGTCCCGGGCAAGCAGCCCCTGGCGCACGCGACCCTCGCAATCGAGAAAGGCTCCATCAAGGAAGTCAGGGAGGGGTACGTGGATGCGGCCGCACTCGGATTGCCAGCCGACACGCCGGTCATCGACCTGACTGACAAGTTCGTGATGCCGGGCTTCATCGACCTGCACGTGCACTTGAGCGGTGGCGCGGAACGTGGCCGAGATGTTGCCCTGCGAGAACCCGACAACTACTTCACCGTCGTTGCCTATCGAAGCGCGCAGGCAACACTGCTGGGCGGGTTCACGACCGTTCGTGACCTCGGTTCGCAGGGCTACACCCTCTTTGGACTTCGGGATGCCATCCGCGACGGGATCGTTACCGGACCCCGCATTCTCGCTTCCGGCGATCCGATCAGCCCGACAGACGGGCACGCCGATAACCACAACTTGCGGGAGGAACTGCTGACAGCAGTCCTGCGCAGGGGCGTGTGCGATGGAGCGGATGAATGCCAGAAGGTGGTTCGCGAAGCGGTGCGCCGTGGCGCGGACGTCATTAAAGTGATGGCCACGGGGGGCACGTTGGATGAGTCGGATGCGGGCACCGGTCAGCAGTTCACCGACGCCGAGCTGCATTCAATCGCGGATACGGCGCATTCGCTCGGACGGAAAGTGACGGCTCATGCGCACGCCAAAGCGGGAATCGACGGCTGTGTGCGGGCCAATTTCGACTCCATCGAGCATGGCATGTGGGCGGACGAAGAAACGCTCAAGGCCATGAAGGCCAAAGGGATCTGGCTGGTCCCGACCGCGGCGACCATCACGTATGTGGGCGACACGCCTGAGAAGATCCGCGCCGGGCCGTTGAAGGACCTGCCACCCGTGTCAATGGAAAAAGTGCTGAAACTGGGTACGCAACCTCGCAAGCTGGTCAAGTTGGCACATCAGATTGGTGTGGGTATTGCTCTCGGCACCGACGCACCGCTCGTGCCTCACGGCCAGAACGCAGCCGAGATGGTGGAGTATGTGAAGGCCGGGTTGACGCCCATGGAGGCACTCATGACCGGTACGGTCAACGCAGCAACTGCGGCCGGTATCAAAAACGCCGGCAGGCTCGAGCCCGGGATGTCGGCCGACGTGGTCGCGATGTCGAAAAGTCCGCTCGAGGACATCAACTCAGTCATGAATGTGGGATTTGTCATGAGCGGCGGAATGGTGGTCAAGAGTTTTGGAGGGTCGAAGTGAAGCAGTCCTCAATCGCTTGCGCGACGTTCGTCGCGTTGTCGTTGTCCTTGGCAGCGACGACGGCCCGAGCCGAGAGTGTTGTCATCGAGCATGTAACTCTGATCGATGGCCTGCATGCCCCCCAACATGACATGACAGTCGCGGTCGAAGGTGAACGCATCGCAGCCGTCTCAGCCAGCTCGGTGGCGCATGGGCTGAAGGGCCGGCGCATCGACGGCAAGGGCAAGTACCTGATTCCCGGCCTGATGGATGTTCATATCCATTTGAAGGGCGGCTTCGATATCACCGGGAAGGTGGATGCCGAGATGGGGCCACCCAACCGCGAAGAGGGCGTCGCGGCGCTGGCCAGTTTCCTGTATGCCGGAGTCACGACCGTTTTCGACGCCGGCAACCGCGCGGAGCACATTCTCCCGCTGCGCGCCGATGAGCGCGCCGGCAAGATCCTGTCACCGCGGATTTTCGCGACGGGCAACCTGGTTACGTATCCGGGGAGCCACGGCGATCGGATGGCGGTGCGCATCAGTGATTTCGAAAAGGACAAGGCGCTGCTGGACAAGCACATCGCCGAACAGCAGCCGGACATCCTCAAGTTGACGTTGGAAGAGGAAGGCTGGGGCTCGAGGCCCATGATTACCCTGATGCCGGTAGATCTGCTGGAGAAGATCACGCGGTATTACAACCAGCACGGCATTCGCACGACCGTGCATGTTTCCAGCGAGTTGCGCTCCCTGGAGGCGATCTACGCGGGTAGTGACACCCTCGCCCACCCGGTGATCCAAGGACCCGTGAGCGACTCGTTCGTCAAGCTGATGGGCGCAAAGAAAACGCCGTTCGCCAGCACGCTCACCATCGGTGAGAACTACAGCCGCTTGGCTGAGCATCCCGAATATCTGGATCAACCGCTGTACGTAGCGTCCTTGAGCGCCGCAGAGCGAGAGAAGCTGAAGACGAAAACCCGCGCGGAGTGGCAGGCGCGGCCGTGGACGTGGTGGATGAAAATCATGACACCCATTGCCGAAGAGAACGTCAAAAAGATAGACGCGGCCGGGGGCACGGTGGCTTGCGGCACAGACCAGAGCACCGGTGCGGCCACCCAAAGGGAAATGGAGTTGTTGGCCGCGGCCGGCATCGCGCCGCTGGAGGTGATCCGGATTGCAACCTACAACAGTGCGGTGTTCCTGGGGAAAGCGGATCAGCTGGGGTCGGTGGATACCGGCAAGCTTGCCGACCTGGTGTTGTTGAGCAAGGACCCGACAGTGAACATCGACAATGCCAAATCGATTGTGTTCGTCATGAAAAATGGCCAGATCGTTGACGAGAGTCAATTGCCGCTGGCCGGCGGGAAGCAGCAGCGGCGGTTCTCCGGCACCTAGGAGCCTGTCTCCTAGCCGGGGGCGGTGCGTGGCGCAAACGTCAACAACACCACCAGCCCCACCAACAACACCCCCGCGCTCAGCGCCAGCGACCCGTGGATTCCGATGATCCCACCCACGATTCCAACCGTGATTCCGCTGAACGTCCGCATCCCGCTGGCGGCCATGCTGAACACCCCGATGACGCGCCCGCGGATGGAAGCCGGGGCGCTGAGCTGCACCAGCGCCTGGGCCATGGAGTTGAAGGACAGCTCGAGAAACCCCGCCGCGAACAGCAGCACCAGGGCCAGCGGGTAGATTCGAATCAGGGCGAACGCACCCAATGCGACGCACCATGATATGGCCAACAGCAGCGCCGTGCGGGCGGCCGGGAACAGGAATCCCCGGCTCTCCAACACGAAGCCCGCCACCAGCGCACCCGCGGCATCGGCCGCGAGCAACATGCTGTAGGAAGCCCCTGGGTCACCGTGGCCGAGATCGGTAGCGAACCCCGGCATCTGCGCCTGATAGGCGCTACCAATAAACAGTGCGGAAAGGCCTGCAAGAAACACCATGGACAACATGGTGGGGTTGCGGCGGATGGTGTCGAACGTGCTGAACAGATCCCCAAATCCGCGAACGGCTCGTGTTGGGATACTCGGAGCCGCGCGATACTTCGGTCCGTAGGGCGCCTTCCACAGCCACAGAATCATGGGCAGGTAGATCAGCGAGTTGATGAGGATTCCATGCGCCGGCCCGAATACAATGAGCAGCACTCCGCCGACCGCGGGCCCGGTCAACATTCCCAGGTAGCGCGCGGTCGCGCCGAGCCGCACAGCGCTCTGCAGCTCCGCCGGCCCCACGATGTCATGCAAGAGGAGTTGGCTTGCAGGGCCCCACAGGACACCGGCGAAGCCGTGGATGAGCAGCAACACGCGGGCATGCCACTCCTGCAGCGTGTCGGTCATGAACAGCACGCCCCATGCGATGGACACGCACATGAAAATGAGCATGCCCGCCTGGATGATCCGCCGCGGATCGAATCGATCCGCGAGAGCGCCGGAGTAGACCGAGAACGCAAGATACGGCGCCCAGTGGGAAATGACGGCAAAGCCGCCGAGTGCCGGTGAGTGGAATTTCTGGAAAATCGCCCAGTAGCTGATCACATGCTCAATGTTGTCCGCGAGCATCGCCGTGGCGGTGCCGAAGAAGTACATCCGGAATCCCGGATGACGCAGAGCTGCGAATGAGGTGGTGGCGGCGGCTGGCAGGGGATCGGTAGCAGTGGCCAATCAAACTCCAGGGGGTGTCAAACCCGCGCGTCGCGCGGCTAGTTGCGCCAGCGCACTCCAGTCGCTGTCGCCATGACCCGTTGCAATCAGCTCCATGAGGTTGTCGCGCAGAATACTGGCGAACGGCATCGGAACGCTGTGAGTCTCAGCGGCACTGAGTGCCAGCCGGACATCCTTCAAAGCGAGCGGAATCTCGAACCCCGCCGGCTTGTACTTCTCGGCGGCAATCATCGCCCCATACCCCTGGTACGCCGGCGACGCAAACAAAGTACTGGTCAAAATTTCCAGGAACGCCCCGGCACCGATTCCATGCGCACGCACCAGTGCCACCGCTTCGCCCATGGTCTCGATTGCACTGGCTATCATGAAGTTGCCGGCAATCTTGACGGCATTGGCGCTCTCGGCTTTGTCCCCGACCGGCCAGGTCTTCTGGCCGATGGCGGACAGGACCGGCTGGGCGCGCGCAATGGCCGCGGCATCGCCCGCCACCACCACATTCAATTTGGCGGCGGCGGCCGCTTCGGGCCGGCCAAACACGGGGGCCGCAATGTACTCGATGCCGCGCTGACGATGTGCCTGGGCAAGCTCCTGCGCCAGCGTCACGGAGATGGTCGCCAGGTTCAGGTGGATCAGTCCCGGTTTTGCGGCTTCCAGGACGCCCTGCTCGAGGATCACCGCGCGCACGGCCGCATCATTGGCCAGCATGGTCAGCAGAAATTCGCCGTGTGCCGTGTCGGCGGGACGGCTGGCCGCTTCGGCTCCCTTCGCGACGAGCTCCTTCACCGGCTCTGGCGAACGATTCCACACACGGACCTTATGTCCAGCGGCGATGAGGTTGCCGACCATAGCCTTACCCATTTTGCCGAGGCCGATAAATCCGATATCCATGTTCGTCTCCAGATGCAGATGAGCGCCGGGCGTCATACACGTTAACATGCAGCGCTGGCGGGACGCTGGCTAGATCAGGGGCGTTTATGGTGCGCAGAAGATTTCAGATTGTATTGATACTGATTGGGGTCGCGTGCGCGACCGCGGCCGCAATCGGCATTCCCGCCGCAGCCGCAGTAGCAACTGCGACGGCCATTCCCACTGCAACCCCCATCATGCCGGCGGTGCCGCTGGATGAAGCTGCTGCTACTCGATTCGCGAGTCTGGCGTTGGCCTGCCTGCACAAGGAGTATCCCAACAAGATCGCCCATGTAATGACAAGCAACGCAGACGTCCTGCCTCCGCACGTTCTTACACCGGCGTTCTATGGATGCTTCGACTGGCACTCGGATGTGCACGGGCACTGGTTGCTCGTGCGGCTCATACGACTCTTTCCGAACGCACCATTTGCGAAGGATGCGCGAGCGGCGCTGTCCGAAAGCCTGACACCGAAGAACATCGCCGGCGAAGTTGACTACGTCATGAACGAGCAGCGCGCCTCATTCGAACGCCCTTATGGCCTTGCGTGGTTGTTACGTTTGTCCGCGGAGTTGCGCACCTGGAAGGATCCGCAGGGAAATCAATGGGCGGCGGCCTTGCTGCCGCTCGAAGGCATGGCCGCCTCGAAGCTGAAGAACTGGCTGCCCCGATTGCACTACCCCATCCGCATAGGTGAGCACGACCAGACCGCGTTTTCATTTGGGCTCATCTGGGATTGGGCGGGTACTGTGGGAGATGCGCAGATGAAGGTGATGCTGGTTAATGCGGCTGAGCGCTTTTATCGCGGCGATCACAATTGCCCGTTGAGCTACGAGCCTTCGGGCCAGGATTTCCTGTCGCCGTGCCTGGCGGAGGCGGACTTCATGCGGCGGGTGTTGGAACCCGAGGCGTTCGCCAAGTGGCTGGGAGATTTTCTGCCGCAGATTCCGGCAAGGCAAACTTCCGAGTGGCTGCCGACGGGTGTGGTGACCGATCGGGCAGACCCTAAATTGGCACACATCGACGGACTCAACTTGAGTCGGGCGTGGATGCTGGAGGGAATTGCGCATGGCTTGAGGTCCACTGACAAACGAGTGCCAGCGTTGATAGCGGCTGCGGACAGTCATAGGGCTGCTGCGCTGCCCGCGGTGACGGGCGAGCACTACGAGGGCGGACACTGGCTGGGTACGTTCGCGGTATACCTGACGAGCCAGGCTGGCCTGCAACTGCAGTAGCATGTGCCGGCGCGCCGGCCGCGACGCCCCGCGCAACGTCCGGCCGGGCGCACGCCGCCCGGCGCAACCCTACTTCATCGCCCCCTTCAAATCCGCAATCAAATCACCCACATCCTCGACACCCACCGACAGTCGAATCAACCCATCGGTGATGCCCAGCGACGCCCGCATTGCCGCCGGCAATGAAGCGTGGGTCATGAGCCCCGGGTGCTCAATCAAACTCTCCACCCCACCCAGGCTTTCCGCGAGCGAGAACAACTCGCAGCGCTCCAACATCCGGCGGGCGTCTTCGAGCGTCCCGCGCAGCACCGCCGTTACGATGCCACCAAAGCCACCCTTCATCTGGCGCTTGGCCAGCGCATGCTGCGGGTGGCTGGCGAGCCCAGGGTAATAGACTCTTTCGACCCGAGGGTGACCCTCGAGGAATTCGGCAATCGCTTGAGCGTTGGAGCAATGGCGCTCCATCCGCAATGCCAGCGTCTTGATCCCGCGCAAAGTCAGGAACGAGTCAAACGGCCCCGATACGCCACCAATAGCGTTCTGCAGATACCCAAGCCGTTCGCGAAGCGCCTCGTCCGCCCGCACAACCGCCGCACCGCCAATAGCATCCGAATGCCCATTGAGATACTTCGTGGTCGAATGAACCACGATGTCAAACCCATGCTCCAACGGCCGTTGAATAAACGGCGTGGCAAACGTGTTGTCGCAAACAGTGAGCAACCCCAACCGGCGGGCAACCTGCGCGATGGCACTCAAATCCACCAGCTTCAGAAGCGGGTTCGTAGGCGTCTCCACCCACACCAGCCGGGTGTTAGGCCGAACGGCCGCTTCCAGCTCGGACGGCTTGGTGAGATCAACGAATGAAACATCGTGACCCGCGGAGCGCTTGCGGACGTTCTCCATCACCCGATAGCTGCCGCCATACAAATCGTGCATGGCGACGATGTGCGAGCCGCTGTCGAGCAACTCGAGCACGGTGGACGTAGCCGCCATTCCGGAGGCGAATGCGAAGCCCGCAGCGCCGCCCTCCAGGTTCGCTACGGCAGCTTGCAGCGCATCACGAGTTGGATTCGCGGTGCGCGAATATTCGTAACCCTTATGAACACCGGGGCTCGACTGCACGTACGTCGAGGTCGCATAGATCGGCGGCATCACGGCGCCGGTCTGCGGATCGGGCTGCTGGCCGCCATGGATCACGCGCGTGGCGAAGTGTTGGTCGCGGGAGTCGGAGGTGCCTTTTTGTGTCATTCCAGAAGCTCAGTTGGGATCACAGCCGCCGGCGCAGCCAGTTCAGCAGGTCAATGCGGGTGACCAGGCCCAGGAACTCATTGTCCTTCACCACAATGGCCACCATCCCCCGCTTGAAGATCTCCATGAGCTGGGCGATGGGCGCATCCACCGGCACCGTGACCAGGCCGCTGGCCATGGCCTTGGTCACCGGCTCGTTGAAGTGCTCGGGATTCTCGAACACTTCCAGCAAAATGTCTTCCTCATCGACAATGCCGACAATCTTGCCGTCACGCATGACCGGCAGCTGTGACACGTCATACAACTTCATGCGGCGCAGCGCGGCCAGCACCGGCTCGGTCGAATTGACCGTCACCGAGGCGCGCTCCCAGTGGCGCCGCGCGATCAGGTCACGCAGGTCGCCAAAGCGCTCGCGGTCAAGAAATCCCTGGTCGAGCATCCAATAGTCGTTATAGACCTTGGAGAGGTACTTGTTACCGCTGTCGCAGACGAAGGTGACCACGCGTTTGGGCGACTTCTGCTCACGGCAATAGCGCAACGCCCCCGCCAGCAGGGTGCCGCTGGAAGTACCCGCAATAATCCCCTCTTTTTTCAGCAGGTCCCGGCACGTGCGAAAAGCTTCAGCGTCCGGAATCGTGTAAGTCCGACCCACACGCGAGAAATCAGCTACCGGCGGGATGGAGTCGCCGCCGATTCCCTCGACGAGCCAACCCCCCTTGGCCGGGATCACCTCGTGGGTTTTCGCGTAGTGCGCCAGTATCGAGCCGGCCGGATCGGACAGCACCATCTCGACACCCGGCGCGGTCTTCGCAAAGAAATGCGACAGGCCGGTCAATGTCCCGCCCGTGCCGACACCACACACCACCGCATCCAGCCGCTGCTCGGTCTGCCGCCAGATTTCCGGTGCCGTGGTTTCCTCGTGCGCCTTGGGATTGGCGGCGTTGCCAAACTGATTCACATAGAAGGAGTTGGGTATCTCGCGGGCCAGCCGCTCGGCCACGTCGCGGTAGTACTCGGGATGGCCCTTGCTGACATCCGAACGGGTGAGCTGCACTTCGGCGCCCATGGCCTTCAGATGAAAGATTTTCTCCTGGCTCATCTTGTCGGGAATGACCAGCAACAGCCGATAGCCCTTTTGACCGGCCACCAGTGCGAGTCCCAACCCGGTGTTGCCCGCGGTGGCCTCGATGAGCGTACCGCCGGGTTTGATCTTGCCGTCGCGCTCGGCCGCCTGGATGAGGTACAGCCCGATGCGATCCTTGATGGAGCCGCCGGGATTCTGATTCTCCAGCTTGAGAAACAGCTCGCAGGGACCCGTGTCCAGATGACGGACAGCCATGAGCGGCGTGTTGCCGATCATCTCCAACACGTTGGTGAAGTTCTGCGCGGGCATCGGGAAATCCTCAGGTCACAATGAGCCCCGACTCCACCCAGCCGCGTAAGAATCCCGCCGCCTGCAGCGAAGCCTCGCTCTCATCGAGATGTTCGCACAGCAGGACACAAAGCTCACCGAATGATTGCCCGGCGCGAGAGGCCGCCAGAACCCTGGCCTCGGCCGGCGCCAAGGCGCGGAAGTAGATCTGCAGCTCGCGCCGCCAGATGAGGTAGCTCACCGGCTCCGGGCTCAAAGCCGGCTCGGGACGCTCGCTTTCCTCAGTCACCGCCTTCCAGAGCTGCGGGACATTCCATTCGAGCTCCAGGAGCTGGACGGACGGGCTCCAGGCGAAGTGCAGATCCGCCCACTCCTGCGGAGCCACGCTGGCGAAGGCATCGAGGCCAAGGGGTTCGGCGTCCGCCGCATCGAAGGCCGCCGCCATGGCCCACTCCCACTTCGCCAACTCCGACAGCAGGGGCGCCTTCGAATACTCCTCGTCTGCAGCAAGGAACTGCGCAAGCTGATCGCCGTAATAGCGAATGGAAAAGAACGTCGACTCGTGCGAGTGAATGTACCGCGACGCCAGCGTATGAAAATCCGCCTCGTCGAGCAGATTCCGCAATACTGGAAAGCTTGCTTCGAGCGCCTCGATCAGACGCGTGCGATAGCCGTCGCCATAGATTCCAAGCCGAGTCTCAACCGGCACACGAGTAGTCCCGACGACATGCGGGCCGATCACCGGGTCGCCGGTGAGCAGGAAGCGTTGAAAAGCTTCCTGGATGTCCGGAAGGCGACTCACCTGACTCACGCCGCGCGCGCCAGCGTACGTTCGGCCAGCGCCCGAGCTGCATCGAGCTCGGCGCACAAGTCCTCGAGCGGGGGAATGTTGGCGTCGCGTTCGATCATGGTGGAGACGCCGCCAAAGCGGCGCAGCGCCGCGCTATATAACTCCCAAACCGGATCCGGCACGGGATGATCGTGCGTGTCGACGAGATAGTCGCCGTGATTCTCGTGACCGGCGAGATGGATTTGCTGCACCCGGTCAACGGGAATGGCGTTCAAGTAGTCCAGTGGATCGAATTCGTGGTTGACACTGCTGACATAGATGTTGTTGACATCCAACAGGATCAAACAGTCGGCACGCTCGGCAATCTCGCGCAGGAAATCCCATTCGGTCAGCTGCGAATCCCGGTAGCTCACATAGCTGGACACATTCTCGAGCAGGATGCGCCGGCCGAGAATGTCCTGCACCGTCCGCACCCGCTCGACAACGTTTGCGAGCGCCTCTTCGGTATACGGTAGTGGGAGCAGGTCGTGCATGTTCCGACCGGCAATTCCAGTCCAGCAAAGATGATCCGAAACCCATTGCGGTTCGAGTCGTGCTGCAAGTGCTTTCACTTGCGCAAGATAGGCTCGGTCGAGTGGCTGTGTGCTGCCGATGGACATCGACACGCCGTGCATCACCATGGGGTAACGCTCGCGAATCCGCATCAGGTAGTCGAGCGGCTTGCCGCCCGGCACCAGGTAGTTCTCGGTCAGAGCCTCGAACCAGTCCACCGGCGGGTGGTCGGCCAGGATGGCCTCGTAATGATCGACCCGCAGGCCGAGCCCGAATCCGATCGGGGGGCGAAGAATTGCCATGCGCTGCTGCCGGCCGGGCGCCCCCTTTAAGGGGGAGCGCCCGGCCCCAACCATTCCGACTTTACTTGCCGGCCTTGGCCTTGGCCGCGTCGCACTTGGCCTGGGTCATTTCCACGAAGCCCTGGCCCTTGCAGGAGTTCTGGCCCTTGCAGGAGTTGTTGGCGGTCTTGCAGGCCGAGTGGCCCTTGCAGGAATTCACGCCTTCACACTTGACCTTGGCTTCGTCGCCCGCAACAGCGGTGCCCACGAATGCGGTCGAGAACATCACTGCGGCGGCGGCGGCCAGAGCAACGCTGGACATTTTTCGGCTATTCATCACGAGGTCTCCTTGAGTTTTTTAAGCGATCGAACTCACCAGCGCGTGTGCGCTTGCGCGCATAAGCGCCTACCTAGGTAAGCCGACCAGCCGCTAGACCGGTTTGCCGGACGCCATGCGTCAGGCAATTCCCCCTCACGCCAACCGGTCTAGTACCCGGCCTGGCGACCCTTCGGCTCAGCGCGCGCATTGTACGCTGAGCCGAAAGAGTCCCGGAGAGACTGTCGCGGCAGGCCGACGTTATACGTAGGCAGTGCGAGTCACCCACATCAATACGCAGCTGCATAGGTTGCAGATGCATTGAGTAGACCCTATGTAGGCCACTTATATTGCAGATCCCTTAATATGTGCGATTCGTGCGTGCGTTCCCGCTCGCGCCCCCATTTATTTATTGACTACGCAACCAAGGTGACGGAATGACCGACGCCTCTCGCGACGCCATCTTGGTGCGCGGCGCCCGCCAGAACAATCTGAAGAACCTGGATCTTGACATCCCACTGAACGAGCTCGTGGTCGTCACAGGCGTTTCAGGATCCGGAAAATCATCGCTGGTATTCGACACGCTGTACGCGGAAGGCCAGCGGCGGTACGTCGAGACATTCTCTCCCTACGCCCGGCAGTTCCTGGACCGAATGGACAAGCCGCAGGTCGATAGCATTGCGGGCATACCGCCGGCGATTGCGATCGACCAGACGAACCAGGTGAGGACGTCGCGCTCGACGGTCGGGACGATGACCGAGCTGAACGACCACCTCAAGTTGATATTTGCGCGCGCCGGTACGTTGTACTGCAAGTGCTGCGGCAAGCCCGTGCGCCGCGATACTTCGGAAAGTATTTACGCAGAAATTGCGGCACAAGCAGCCAAAGCCGGCGATCCGCGCCTGCTGCTCACCTTCCCGGTGCCGGTCCCGGCAAACTTCACTGAAGCGGAAGTGCGCGGGCTGTTGGAGAAGCAGGGCTATACGAGATTCTTTGGCGAGCCGACCATCAGTGCTGCGGCGGCGCCCGTTGCCGCCGCCGCCAAGTCTGCCAAGAAGAAGTCGGGAAAGAAAAAGGCTTCAGCCGCGGCCAAACTCATCACCCTTGAAGTAGTGCAGGACCGCTTTCGCGCCGCCGGCGCCGACCGCGGCCGCATACTCGAATCTCTCGAAGCGGCCCTGCGTGTTGGCCAGGGTCGCGTCAACGTCCAGGTGGTCGATGACTCCGATCCGCCGCAGGCGCGGGAGACCTGGCGCTACTCGAATCAACTGCATTGCGCACAATGCGATCTGTCGTATCGCGAACCCAACCCCAGCCTGTTCTCATTCAACTCCCCCATCGGCGCCTGCGACAGCTGCCGCGGCTTCGGCCGCACCATCGGTATCGATTACGGCCTGGTCATTCCCGATGAGAGCAAGTCGCTGCGCGGCGGTGCCATCAAACCCTGGCAGACCAAGTCCTACAAGGAGTGCCAGGACGACCTGATCAAGTTCGCCAAGAAACGCGGCGTACCGTTGGACACACCGTGGCGTGAGCTCGGCGCGGAGCGCCGCAAGTGGGTGATCGAAGGCGAAGGCGACTGGAACAAAGGGGTCTGGTACGGCGCGAAGCGCTTCTTCGCGTGGCTCGAGACCAAGTCGTACAAGATGCACGTGCGGGTGTTGTTGTCGCGGTATCGGTCGTATACGCCGTGCGAAACCTGTGACGGAGCGCGTTTGAAGACCGATGCGCTCTTGTGGCGGCTGGGTGATCGAGAGTTGGCCGATTCCGTGCTCGGATCGACCGACCGGTTCAAGCCTCACAACGCGCAGTGGAGCGATGAGACACTCAAAACACTGCCCGGCCTCACGATCCACGACGTGATGCTGCTGCCCGTCGAGCGCGCATGTCAGTTCTTCTCGAAGCTCGAGTTGCCCAAACCGCTGGATGAGGCGACGGACCTGTTGTTGAGCGAGATCCGTGGCCGATTCGGCTACCTGGCCGATGTTGGCCTGGGTTACCTGACCCTGGATCGCCAGTCGCGCACACTGTCCGGCGGCGAAGTCCAGCGCATCAATTTGACCACGGCACTGGGGACATCGCTCGTCAACACGTTGTTCGTGTTGGATGAGCCGTCCATCGGTTTGCATCCACGCGACATGCAGCGCGTCATCTCGGTGATGAAGAAGCTGCGCAATGCGGGCAACTCGCTGATCGTGGTGGAACACGATCCGCAGATCATGCTGGAAGCCGACCGCATTCTGGATATGGGGCCGGGCGCCGGCGAGCGCGGCGGAGAGGTCGTGTTCTTTGGAACACCCCGGGAAATCCGCAAGAAAGGCCAATCGCTCACGGGCGAGTACCTGAGTGGGCGCAAGAAGGTGGGCGGTCCGCGGCCCAAGGGCCAACAGCCCGACGCGCCGGCAGGCGCCGTACCCCGCACCGCCGCCGGCGAAGTCATTGCAGAGGCGGTCTCCAACAGATGGCTGGAGCTGCAGGGTGCCCGCGAGCACAACCTGAAAGACGTTGACGTACGGATCCCGCTCAAGCGGTTGGTTTGTGTCACCGGCGTTTCGGGCTCCGGCAAGTCGACACTGGTCGAGGATGTTCTGCATCCCGCCCTGTTGAAGTACCGCGGCAAGCCGACCGAGGCTCCGGGTGAATTCTCCGGCCTGCGCGGTGCCGAGCTCATTGACGATGTCGTGATGGTCGATCAAAGCGCCATCGGCCGCACCACGCGCTCGAATCCGGCGAGTTATGTGGGTGCCTTCGATGCAATCCGGGCATTGTTTGCTACCGAGCCCGCTGCCCAGGAGCGAAAATATACCGCCGGCACGTTCAGCTTCAACTCCGGCAACGGTCGCTGCCCCACATGCTCCGGCAACGGCTTCGAGCACGTCGAGATGCAGTTCCTTTCGGATGTCTATTTGCGCTGCCCGGACTGCAACGGCCGTCGCTACCGTGATGAGGTTCTGGACATCAAGCGCGAAGGGGCCAACGGCCTGCGGGCGAGCATCGCCGAAGTGTTGGACATGACCGTCACGGAAGGATTGGCCTTTTTTGCAGACTCGCGCGAGATCGCGGCACGACTCGCGCCGCTGTCGGATGTTGGCCTCGAGTACGTAAAGCTCGGCCAGCCGGTTCCCACGCTCTCGGGCGGCGAAGCGCAACGCCTGAAGCTCGCGGGACACCTGGCGGAGGCCGGCTCGGTCGTATCCAGCACGACCCATCGCGGCAAGCTGTTCCTGTTCGACGAGCCGACGACCGGCTTGCATTTCGAAGACGTCTCGAAGTTGCTGCGCGCGTTCCGCAAGTTACTGGCCGCCGGCCATTCCTTGTTGGTGATCGAGCACAATCTCGACATCATCCGGGCCTCCGACTGGATCATTGATCTGGGACCCGAAGGCGGTGAACGTGGCGGCGAGATCGTCTGCACTGGAACGCCGTCGGAAGTGGCTGCTCACGATCGCTCGTACACAGGGCAGGCGCTCGCTGCATACGAGAAGGCGCTTGCCGAAGATGTGCCCGCCGGTGAGGCACTGACGGGCGCGGTGAGCAACCTGGCGGATTCACGGAGCGTGGCGGAACCGCGCGCTCAATATGGCCGTGGGACCAATGGTCACGACCGAAACGCCATCGTGATTCACAACGCTCGTGAGCACAACCTCAAGAATGTTGATGTCGAGATTCCGCGCGACAAGTTCACTGTCATCACGGGCGTTTCGGGTTCTGGAAAGTCAACGCTGGCCTTCGACATTCTTTTCAACGAGGGGCAGCGCAGGTACCTGGAGTCGTTGAATGCGTATGCCCGGCAATTTGTGCAGCCGGCGGCGCGGCCCGACGTGGATGCCATTTTTGGAATCCCCCCGACTGTTGCAATCGAACAGCGCACGAGCCGGGGAGGACGCAAGAGCACGGTAGCCACACTCACCGAGATCTACCACTTCCTGCGCCTGCTCTACGTAAAGCTGGGAACTCAATTCTGCCCCGATTGCGACGTCGCCATCGAGCCGCAGAGCACTGCCTCCATCGCATCGCGCCTGTTGCGGGACTACAAAGGCAAACGCATTGCGTTGCTCGCGCCGTTGGTTGTCGCTCGCAAGGGGTACTACACCGACCTGGCCAAGTGGGCCTCCAAAAAGGGATTCAAGACGCTGCGTGTCGACGGGGCCAGCCTTTCGACGGCCAAGTGGCCGCGGCTGTCGCGATTCAAAGAGCACACCATTGAGTTGCCGGTGGCGCAGATCGACGTGGATGCCAAAACAGACACGGCTCTGCATCAAGCGCTCGCGCGCGCGCTCGACTTCGGCAAAGGGTTGGTACACGTCCTTGGGCCTGACTCGGATCGCGTGGTGGTGTTCTCGACCAAGCGTGCCTGTCCGTCGTGCGGCCGCAGCTTTGCGGAGCTCGATCCCCGCCTCTTCTCGTTCAACTCCAAGCACGGCTGGTGCGACAGTTGTTTCGGCACAGGCGTGGAAATGACAGGCTTTGACGAGGAACAGAGCGGCGAGGAGATCTGGTGGAACGAGTGGTACGAGCACGATCCCAAGCCCTGTACGGGGTGCGCAGGACATCGGCTCAATCCAATTGCGCTCAATGTGAGATTCCGGGACCGCTCGGTGGCTTCGCTGGCGAGTGGCTCGGTGGAGCGCATCCGTGAGTTCTTCGCGAAGCTGAAGCTGAATTCGCGCGAGTTGCAGATCGGGCGGGATTTGCTGGCGGAGATTCGGGCGCGGCTACAATTCCTGGAGCGCGTGGGACTGGGGTATCTGCAGTTGGATCGCTCGGCCCCTACTCTGTCAGGTGGTGAGGCGCAACGCATCCGGCTGGCCGCGCAGCTCGGGTCCAACCTGCAGGGTGTGTGTTATGTACTCGACGAGCCGACGATCGGGCTGCATCCGCGGGATAATGCGGTGTTGCTCGGTGCCCTGACCCAACTGACCGGGCAGCGCAATACGCTGGTGGTCGTTGAGCACGACGAAGAGACGATTCGCCGTGCAGATCATGTTCTCGATCTAGGTCCGCAGGCGGGTGTCCGTGGTGGTGAGGTCGTGGGTGAAGGAACTGTCGACGATCTGATGCGTAATCCGCGGTCTACGACGGGTCGCTTCCTGCGCGAGCCGTTGCAACATCCCGCGCAGCCGCACCGCGAAGTCGATGACAAGACGCCGCGCCTGAAGCTCGAACGCATTCAACTGCACAATGTCAGCAAGACGGATGTGGGTATTCCGTTGGGCCGGCTCGTGGTGGTGACCGGTGTGTCCGGATCAGGCAAATCCACCATAGCCCGGGATGTGTTGTATACGAATCTGCGGCGCTTGCTGGCAGAGAGCGGCAAGCGCGGTCCTGTCGCCAAAGCGAATGCCTCCAAGCCGAGAGCGACGGACCTGATTGGCTGCAGTGCCATTCGGGGTATCGAAAAGCTGGATCGCGTGCTGGAGGTGGATCAGACGCCGATTGGCAAGACACCCCGCTCGTGCCCAGCAACCTATATTGGATTCTGGGACGACATCCGCCGCATCTTTGAAGGTACGACTGAGGCGCGCATTCGGGGCTATACCTCGAGCCGGTTCTCGTTCAATACGGCCGGTGGACGCTGCGATGCGTGCGAGGGCCAGGGCGTCAAGACAATTGAGATGAGCTTCCTGCCCGACGTCAAAGTTCTATGTGACGTTTGCGGCGGTCGGCGGTTCAACTCGGAGACCCTATCGGTTCTATGGCGTGAGAAGAGCATTGGGGATGTGCTCTCCATGAGCATTGACGATGCGGTGGAATTCTTCCAGGCGCATCCCAGGGTTCACCACGCGCTCAAGCTGCTGCAGGACGTGGGGTTGGGCTATCTGACTCTGGGTCAGCAGAGCCCAACTCTGTCGGGCGGGGAAGCGCAGCGTATCAAGCTGGTGGCCGAACTTTCGAAGGTCAGGAACGACGTGCGCGCCGGCCCGCGACAAAAGCCGAAGCACACCTTGTATGTCCTCGACGAGCCGACGGTAGGCTTGCACATGGCGGACGTCGAGAAGCTCATTCATGTTCTGCACCGCCTGGTTGAGGCGGGTAACACAGCGGTTGTGGTCGAGCACAACCTCGACGTCATGGCAGAAGCTGACTGGATCATCGACATGGGTCCGGAGGCGGGCGAAGGTGGGGGCAAGGTCGTCGTCGAGGGGACACCGGCGCAGATAGCTCGCAAGAAAAAGGAATCGCACACGGGTCGTGTCCTGGATGCATTCCTGCCGGGCCGCACGACGCCGACTACGCCGGCCACCGTCAGGGCCACGACGCCCAATGGGGTAAGGGCGAAGGTGGCCGCACGCACCTCCCGGCAGGCCGCAAGCCGGAGGAAGGCGTAAACTTCGATCCGTGAGCCACAACCTCGTCTGCTGGAAATGCGGTACTTCGCTGGCCCATCTGAGCCTGCCCTTGCGGCGGCTCGATGAGTGCGCGAAGTGCCGTTCCGAGCTGCACGTCTGCAAGATGTGTGTTGAGTACGATACCCGCGTGGCGAAGCACTGCCGCGAGCCGACGGCCGAAGAGGTCAGCAACAAGACGCAGGCGAATTTCTGCGATCACTTCAAGCCGCGGGAGGGCGCCTACACCGCGCCGAATACGGCGGAAGTAGACAAGGCGCGGTCGGAGCTGGAGCGCCTGTTCGGAAAAAAATAGCGGGCCCGAGCACTGAGCTCGGGCCCGCTTGCCCAATCAGGGCTTACGTACTCGCTCGCTCAAACGCTCCAACAAACGTCCGAACGGTGTGTTCTTCTGCACCTCAACGCGCAGATGCCGCACACCGCTCTCATTCATTGTCTCGCCGTTGCCGTTATCCATTTCGAGCTCGCCGGCGCCGAGAATTTCCAACGTCTCCTCAAGAGTCTGCGGAGCGCGTGGGTCACGGGCGCGGACTCGACCATTGGCCGCCTTGTTGGGTGGGCGGCGATTCGCTGCAGCGGCGGGCGGCGCCGTCCTGGCCGGAACGACCGGTTTGACAGCGGCTGACTGACGGGCACGCGCGGGTGGCGACGCGGTGTCGTCCGAGTCGATGAGCTTGAACTCGTCGACGGGACCCGAACGCGCCTTCTTCGGAAAGGACATCTCCGCCTTCTTGTCGACATCCGATGCGCGGGTCTTCTCCTGCGGGCTCACCGGAACAACTGCAACCGACGTGAATTCGGAACGCACGTAGTAGGCAACCTGCTTCGCTGAGATTGCGTCGCTGAAGAAGCCGAGCCGCAGTCCATACCACTTTCGACCATCGCGGCTGCCTTCGACCGTGTACAGCGTGTAAGCGCTGAAGATGGCGAGCGGCGGGACTTTGGACAACTCGACGGGTTGCACCGACCACTGCAACTGAACGGCAAACCAAACAGGTGCGTTTGAGGTAACGGCTTCCTTCAACGCCCGCCGAGTGCCGGTGTCGTCCGGCTTCAGCAGCGAGATGGCGCCCGTCTCGATCTCGACGCCCGAGAGCTCAGTTCCATCAGCCCGGCGGCTTTCCAGGAACTTCAACACCTGGGTGTCACTGAAATTGGCGTCGTCGGACTCCGCCACCACGTTTGTCAGGCCCGCGAGCATAGGCGCCGGCATCATCCGGGTCTCGCCGGTGATCTCGGCCTCGCTGGAGGTCTCCTCCAGGGCCTTGAGCACTTCGCGAACGTTGGAGTTGGGAAGCGCAGGCTTTGCAGCCTGTATCGGCTTTGCAGCTTGCACGGGCTTCACCGGCTGCACGGCCTGCGGAGGCATTGCGGCCGGAGCCGTTGGCTTTGCAGGCTGGGCGGTGGCGCGCACGGTGTTGGCGGCAGCCGCTGGGCGTGCGGCGGCCGGCGCTGAAGAGTGTGTCGGTATGGCCGACACAGGGCGTGTGACCGCCGCAGGCGCTCGCGGCGCTGCCATGGGCAGAGGAGCGGCTGAACGGGGTTGTACAGGCGCGGTGGAGCGTTGTGCGGCCACCGGAACAACAGGCACAGCCTTGGGGGCAGGTGCGGCGGCTTTCGGTGCGCGCATCATCCCAATGACACTGGGCGCTGATGCAGGCGTGACGGTTACCGGCGCTCGCGGAGCCGCTGGAGCCGGCGGAACTACCCTTGCAACAGGGGCGGCCTGGAACGGCACAGCAGCAGGCTTGGCTACGGGAACATTGCGCGGCGCCGCTGCGGCTGGCGCGGAAGCATTCGCCGCGTGGATGGTCGGAACGTTGAAATCGGGCACATCAATCGAAGCGGCCTGCGCGACAGGCAGAGTTGGAACCTGGGGCGGCACGACGAGCGCCTTTGCCCTGGCGGTCGCCGTGAGCGGCGGAGGCCCGGCAGCGTGTTGGGCCTGCGCTGCGGCGGCTGCAACTGCGCGCTCGCGCAATTTCTTGCCCGGTGCTTCGCCGGCCCATGCGCCTGGATAGATGTCACGGACCGCACCCAACCACTCTTCCGCTTCGGCGAGTGTTGAGAAATAGCCCATGTGCAAACGGAAACGCTCGCGGCCTTCTTCAAAACGGCGGCTGACGAAGAAGCTGAAGCGTTTCAGCTCCGGCTGCTCGGGATTCGCCAACGCCATGGGCGTTGTCGATGAAGTCAGGTTGAGTACGAACGGGCCAGCCGCTCCCTGCGGTTTGGCCTGTTCAGCGGCATCCTGGCGTGCTGTGGCGCCAGATGCAGACTTAGGCGTTGGTGTCATAGAATCTTCCCCGGACCGATACGTAAAACGGCCACCCGATGGAGAGGAAGAATTTCCCGACGTTAACGGAGTGCGAGCGTCGCGCCACTTGCGCGATCGTGGCAGCCCCGCCGTCATAGGAATAGTTCCTTTAGACCGGTGGCTTTGCGTCCCCGTCTTTCGACGGGTTTGCCCTTGTCACTACAAGGTGCAAGTGTCAAAGCGTCGCGGATCCCAGTCAAGCATTTATATTGTGGTGAGCCTCTCAAGGAGCGGCTGCACATATTTTTTTGCCGTCATATGTTGAATTGTCTGGGCATGGCGACGGTTTTCCAGCCCTAAGGTCGAGGGGCAGTGTGACCTGTCGCACACTCCCGACACCCGGGCCCGACACCCGGGCCCGACGCCCGCGGCCTCAGCCGGCTTCGCGAACTTCGCCCAGCTCGGCGCCCGACAGGGCCCGCGCCTGTAACAATTCGGTCACCACCTGGGCCGCCAGCGGTCGCGCCAGGTAGAACCCCTGGGCAATATCACAGCGGCGCTCGCGCAGGAACTCGAGCTGCTCGGCCGTTTCAATGCCTTCCGCGACGACCCGTTTGCCCAACGCATGGGCCATGACAACAATGGTTTCCACCAAGGTCGCGGAAGCCGGGTTCTGCGGAACTTCTTCGAGGAAGGTCCGATCGATCTTCACGGTGCCGATCGGGTACTGGCGCAGGTACGACAGCGACGAATACCCGGTGCCGAAGTCATCCAACGCGAGGTGCACACCGAGTTGGTGCAACCGCTCCAAGGTGGCGCCCGCGGCCTCATCGGCAAACACACTCTCGGTCAATTCCAACTCGAGCAAGGCGGGAGCCAGTCCGTACTTGTCGAGCGCACGGCGCACCAGCTTGGGAAACTCGATGTGTTTCAACTGTTGGGCGGAGACGTTGAGCGCCAGCCGGGGTGGGGCGATGTTCTGATCGCGCCAGCTCGCGAGCTGGGCACACGCGGCATCCAGCACCCAACCCCCAATGTCAATGATCAGGCCGCTCTCTTCAGCAGCCGGCACGAATTCACTGGGCTGTCGCATGCCGTCGCGCGGGGTCTGCCAGCGAATCAGCGCCTCGAGGCCGGCGAGCGCCCCGGTGGTCACGGTGAACTGCGGCTGATAGAACAACGAGAATTCCCTGCGGCGCAGCGCCCGGTGCAGTCCCGTTTCAGTTGGCACCGTCACCTTCGCATTCATGTGCGGATCGAAGAACATCGTGCAACTTCGGCCGAGGTCCTTGGCGCGATACATGGCGGTGTCGGCGTTGCGCATGACATCATCGATGGCCGAGCCATCATCGGGGAACAACGTGATGCCGATGCTGGCGCAGACAAAGTGATCGCGGCCGCCGATATTCACCGGCAGCTGCAGTGATTCAATGATCCGTTCGGCGACGGTTCGCGCGAACGCAGGATCGGCCACATTGCGCAGAATCACGGTGAATTCATCGCCGCCCAGCCGCGCAACCGTGTCACCCTCCTTGACGCAGGAGCGCAAGCGCTGCGCCACGATGGTCAGCAACTGATCACCGGCGCTGTGTCCAACCGAGTCATTGACTCGTTTGAAATGATCGAGATCGATATAAAGCAACGCACCGCGACTCAAGCCCGCGGTCGCGTTGGCAATCTCCTGCGCCAACCGATCGCGGAACAGGATCCGGTTCGGCAGCGAGGTCAGCGGATCGTAGTGTGCCTGGCGATACAACCGCTCGTCCCGAGCGCTCTTCGACAGCGCAACCGCGAGCCGCTCGGCAAACTGACTGCCACTGCGAGCCAGGTAGGGGTCGGCCGCGGGCGCTTCGCGATAGCCCACCGCCAGGATCGCCTCCACTCGCTCCGCCACATTCACCGGCCAGACCCAGAAGAACTCGGCGCCAATTTCCTTGAGCGGCTTGAGGAAGCTGTGGCGTGTTTCCTCGCAACGCGCGATGGTCAGCCCACGGCTCTCGGCAATCAGGGTGGTGAGCATGTCGTCGTCGAGCTCGACGCGATTCACCGGCAGATCAGTCAGCCCGTTGGAAGCCAGATACACCCGGCCGCGGCCCGGAGCATCGGCATCGCGCAGCGTGATGCCCACGCAATGGCAGTGGGTGACGGCTTGCACCCGGGAGAGAATGCCTTCCAACACATTTTCCAGGTCCGCCGAGCCGAGCAGCAACTTGTCGATCTCGCCCAGTGTTTCCAGGGCGTGGAACTGCTCCTGCAGGTTGGCGGCCGAGCGGTTGAAGTTTTCGATCAGTTCGCGCGGTTCGTCGGCGCCGACAGCGGGCAGTGGCTCGAAGCGGCGGGCCTGCAGGCCGGGCAAGCCGACACGCAGCTCGCGCAGCGCCGCCAGGTAGCCGTTCGCGAGATATCGCGCCGCTACCAACACGCAAAGCAGCAAAGCAACCAGGACCAGCGGCAGGAGAGCCCAGATCGCCTTTGAGCGCGCGAAGAAGGCCACCTCCGGGGTGAACGCGACCACTCCCCAAGGGACCGTGGTGATGCGCTCGTTGACGAGCGGAACGTGTTTGAGCATGCCACGCCATTCCGCGCCGCCGTCCTGCCAGGACAGCGTGTCGAGGGAGCCGCCCCGCTCGCCCGACAGCGTGATGTGCTCGGCAAACATGTGACTGGTATCGGGCGCGAGCGCTGTTGGGCTGTGCAGCACCTTGCCGTCGGCATCGATGACGGCGACCGCAATATTGGACAGATTCTTGAGGTCCTTCCACAGCCAGTCGGGCGCCATTTCAAAGTAGGCGAGCTTGCCGACACCGGCGGAATTGACCGGGCGGACCATGAAGGTGCCGGTGAGCTGACCGTCGAGCGTGACGGGCATGAGAATCGTCTGACCGGCTTCCAGCGCAAGCGATTGCGCAGCGCTCGGCCGCAGAGTGGTTTCGCCGTCCGCCAGCAGGCCATCGCGGTTGACTACGACAACCGACTTGAAGGCCCGTGAGTTGGTGACTTCGTGCCGCAGCAGCGAGCTGTCGGCGCCGATGTCATTGACCGTGAAGGTCTCGACTATGGTCTCTGCAACACCGATCCGTGAGCGGATCACATCCGCATACAGGGAGCTGACACCCGTCAGGCGACGTTCGTCGGTTTCGGCCCGGGCCAGGCTCGTTTCCCGCGCCGCTGCGAACGCAAACAACACCAGGGGTACTGCGGCACACAGCCCCAGTACCCAAGCGATGCGTTTGCCCATTCGGCTAGAGAATGCGGTCCAACCCATTCCACTGGCTTCCTGCTCGGCCTTCCCTAACATTCACACGGCCTCAATGTATCCATACGCTGACGCACCGGGTGAGCGATGCGTCAATTAATGGAAAATTGTGCTCGTCAGAGTGGGTTACTGAATGTGCCCTACTTCACGGTCCGCACCGGTTTGATCTTTGCGAGGGCCTCGATTCCCGAATAAGTGTAGCGCTGCACGCCGCGGCGACCCGAACGGGTAACACCAACCATCGCCGCCGCTACCGTGCGGGCTGCGATACCGCGATAGAGTTCGCGCTTACCGGTTAGAAATGGATTGACAAGCGGCATGAGCGCTGAGGCGAGCAGCTCCAGTGGCCGGATCTCACCCCGCCAGCCCAGCATGACGCTCGGCTGGAGTATGTCGAGAGAGGTGAAGCCGAGGCCCGCCAGCGCCTGCTCCACCTCGCCCTTGGTCCGCAGATAGAAGTTCTTGGACTTGGGATCGGCAGCCGCGGAAGAGACGACGACGAAGCGTTGGGCCTGTGCGGCTTTGGCGGCTCGCGCGAAAGCCAGGACGGCGTCCACATCAGCCTCGCGGAATGCCTGCTCGGAGCCCGCGTGTCGCATCGTGGTTCCCAGGCTGCAGAGCGCGAAGTGGCAGGTGAGGCCCTTGAGCTGCGACTCGATCTGGTCGAAGCGCACGATCCGGTTCGCCAGGCGGGGATGCTCCCGTCCCAGCGGCCGCCGGGTTACGGCGAAAACGCGGCTGATATCCGCGGATTCCAGCAGCACGTCCAGGGCGAGATTGCCGACGAATCCGCTCGCCCCCGCGAGCAGCACCACCTTCGGTTCGTTATCCGCCATACCTCGTCCGCCTGCAGAATGTTGTTTTGCCAGCATAAAAGTGCGGTCGCGCCGGTACAAGCAAAAACGGGTTACGATTCCTCACACTATGCGGGGAATGTGCATTCTCGGAAGGCTCGTTCCGGCGATCGGTCTGCTCCTCGCGGGAGCGGTTGCAGCCGTTACTGATGCAGATCGAGTGCAGGTGTACCACGAGTTTCGCGCGGTATTCGATGCACGCCACTACACGGAAGCGCTGCCAATCGCGGAAAAACTGGTCGCCCTGACCGAGGAACAGTATGGCAGCAGTGATCGTGCGCTGATCAATCCGCTCGCCAACCTGGGGACCACCCACTATCGACTTCGTGACTTCAAGAAAGCTGAGGAAACCTTCGTTCGCACGGTCAAGATCGTTGAGGACTCCGGAGGGGGTGCCGACCGCGCGTTATTGAGACCACTGCATGGATTGGGAGCCACGTACTTCGCAACAGGTCAGTACGAAGACGCGAGCCTGATATTGAAGCGTGCGCTCGACTTGAGCCGCAACCTGGATGGCCTGTTCAATCTCGAGCAGATGTCGATCCTGGATCCACTGATTGACAGCCTCGTCGCCTTGGATCGGCACGATGAGGCGGAGCGGGCGTTCGATTATTCGATCCGAGTCGCTGAGACGGCCTATGGCAAGACTGACCTGCGTGTGTTGCGCCCGCTGGATCGTTCCGCGCACTGGCAGGAGCGAATGGGGCGCTACACGACGGCTAGAGTTCTGTACGCACGCGCGCTGCAAATAGCCGAACAGACGGGTGGCGGCTCATCGCTCGAGACTGTCGAACCGCTCGAAGGTATCGCAAGGACTTATCGGCTCGAGTTTGCCAACGGCGCTGATCCTAGTGAGACGACGGGGATACTGGCTGACCCTTTCGCGCCCGCCCCCGAACTGGATCCGGCAATCGCCAACTCGCAACGTCTCAATCCGGACGGCGAGCGCGCGATCCTCCTGGCGTTGCGGGCCATAGACAAGGCAAAACCCGTCGACCACAACCGCCGCGGTGTTGCGCTCGTTGAGCTGGGCGACTGGTACCTCAGCGGCGGTGAATCACCGAAGGGCTTACAGGCGTACCGCGAAGCGTGGAAAGACTTCGAGCAGGCTGGATCTACGGAGATCCTCGCTGCACCGCGACAACTTGCCTACAGAGCGCCCTTGGCGTCCGTCACGCGCGCGAAGGGAGACCACGACAACATGGACGAGCATTTCGTGGAAACCAGCTTTACGGTCACCAAGGAGGGGCGAACGACCGACATCGTCACTTCGGATTCGGATGCAACGGAGTCGCAGCGAAAAGCCGTCTTCTCCGCCGTGCGAAAGGCACGTTATGCGCCAAGACTGGAGAGCGGTGAGCCCGTGGATACGCCCGGAGTGAAGTTCAGAGAACGAATGCTTTCAAAGAAGCCGCGATCCGGCTGAAGAATCGGGTTCTTCTTCAATGGGTACCGCTTCGATCTGCGCGGCTTCGGCGGAGATCGAGGGTTTGTCCACCACAACCGCCTCGTTCCTTGCCAGCAGTTGCGCAGAGGGCTGTTCCGGGAACTGCACCAGGAATTTCGCGGCGGCGTCTCGCATCGCACCTACCGTCGCCTTTGTTAGTGGCTTGTCACCCGACATGCCGGAAGCGAGGGAATTGCCGTATCCGGTGAGCGTGTAGCTGTCCACTTGCTCGCCTTGAGGGGTGTACAGATTGATGCGATACCGAATCGTCACCGCGTAGTAGCGACCCCCGGTCTCGCGCGCGGTCACAAAGGAATACTGGTCCACGCGAGTTTCGAACAGGGCTTTGACCCCCTTGTGGTCTTTGGCTGCCCGAGCAGACTCCAGATCCTTGAATTCCTCCACGTGGTGGAACAGTTCGCGGAACACGTCCTGCATGAGCCGGACTTCTCCCGGACCGAGGTCGACTTTCCAGTCGACTCCAAAGCGGGTCTCCCTATCGACGTAGTTGCGGGTTTCCGCCGGGATGATCAGGCCGACGTCGGCGGGAATGGGAATGATCAGAGGCTTGGGGAGCACCGCCTGCGGTTTGATGTTGACGCCACCGCAGGCGGACAGCACAGCTACGAGCAACGGTGCCAGGCGTTTCACTGTCGAAGCCCGACGAACGTGCCGTTGTTCTGCTCAGTGACCAGGCGCATCAGCGCCGAGAAACGGATATTGGTGAAAGGAGACATGCCCGCCCCTTCAGGAAAGCCGATGGCATGAATGCGAACCGGGCGGCGGCCGTTGGCATCCGGCTTGTTGAGATTGCCGATCGAATCGAGCGCTGCCTGGATGGAGTCGCCGGTGAACTCGTCGCCCAGCACGAACACACTCACGCGCTTGTCCGCGGCCCAGTAGGTGCGGATCGCCTCTTCCATCCCGGGGACGGGGTTGGATTGGCTGAATGCGTGCCAGTGTTTGGCGCGTGTGCGGATCTCGGCTCGTTGCGCCGGTGTGTCCTCTAGCCAGCGGCCCTTCGTGCCCGTGAACATGTAGGTTCCCTGGTCGTTCATGACTTGCAGACCCTTGACATGCGGATAGATGCCGAGGATCTCATCGACAATAGCCAGATTCACGTCCCAGTGATTCGTCGTCATGCTGGCCGACGTATCAATAATGAAGATCACATACTCACTGTCAATAGGAATACCCGCGACGGCTTCAGTGGCAGGCCGACTCGCGTGGTCCTTGAGCACCCGGATCATTTCGGCACTGAGTTTCTGCTTGGCGGAAACCAACTCCGATTCGATGGTGTTGGTGACGGCAGCTTCCTGCTTGCTGGCCGTGTACTCACCCTGGATGCTGCTCAGGTCGCCGGAAAGATGGGCGACCTTCTGACGCTCGCGCTGCAGAGTTTCCACTCGACCCTGCAACTGACGCTCCAGATCGTCCGATTCGCCGCGAATGATATGCAACTGCTGTTGCAGGTTTTTCAGTTGAGCCTGCAGGCTCACGCGACTCTCTTCAATTTTGGCGGGCCGGGCATATTCGGTGAGCACCAGCAGAAGAATGATCGCACCGAAACCACAGCAGATGCAGTCGAGAAACGACAGGCTGAAGACTTCGACGCTGCGACGCCTGCGCACTACGGCCAATCCTTAGATGGAGTCAGCAGTGTGCCCTTGGTCAGGCGCGCCATGTTCCAGAAGCGATGCGCGGCTTGAAGGTCACCCTGCATGGGCAACAGGATGGAATCTACGGGCACGCCATCCGGGAGTTGTCCTACTGACTCATCGAACAGGCGCATGCGTGCACCTGAATCAACGTATTTACGCAGGCCCGCCGTCTTCCCCTGCGTCGGCAGACCGTCGGTAATCAAAATAATCTGGTCGGGCAGAGGCGCGAGAGTCCTGGTCGCAGCAAAGGCGTTGTAAAGACTAGTCCCGTCGCCCGGCACAATGGCATGCAGGTTCGCGAGTGCCCGCGCGAGATCGGGCGCATCGCCTGCGCCAATCCACTTCCCGGCAAGGTCGGGTAGCAGCGCCTGCGCCTTGGTGTTGAACGTGTAGATCTGGTACTGACTGTTGGCTGGTAGCTGCGTCGTCAGCCAGCTCACTGTCTCAACTGCACGCCGCCACTTGGCAGCGGCCCTCTTATGATCGTCATCCGAGTTGCGCAGGCGCAATATGCTCACCAGGTCTTCGTGCAGCATGCTGGCAGAGACATCCAGAAGGATCAGGATGCGCTTGCCTCGCATCTTGATGCCGGTGATATAGCGGCGATCACCCCCGGTATCCCTGAAGCTGCTGATCTGTTGGCCCGGCGGTGTTTTGTCGAGACTCCCACCTTCGAGCCGGCGCTTTCCCTCTTCGAGTGAGCGGACGTCCGCCTTCAGCCTTTCAATGTGCTCGCGCCTGGCAACACTCGTCGTGTCATACGTTGACAGCGCCTCGCGCCGGTTTTCCAGAGTCGACGCAAGGGTCTTGGCGCGTGCTGCGTCACTGGCGGTTTCGCTTTGAGTCTGTTCGATCTGGTTGTGCAACACGACCAGGTTGCGCGAGCCGGATCGAACCTCCTCCGCGACGCGATTGACCTCAGCTTGAAGCAGCTCGGTGCTGCGCAGACCCTGCACTCCGGCTTGGGCACTGATGATGGTGTAAAAGAGAATGACCGCTCCGAATCCGCAACAAATGCAGTCGAGGAACGAGAGCGTGAAGACTTCAACGGTGCGGCGCCGCGCTGCCATTTTCACCGACCGCAATGAGCGCGAGCTCCACCCCCGGCTCGCCTAAACGGACACGATCACCAGCATATACCCGTACCCGCTCCTGGACTCGCTCGCCGTTTACATACGTCCCAAAGGTGCTGTGATCGAGCAGGACGAGCTCGTCGCCATCATGCGCAAACGTGCAGTGACGGCGTGACACGCCGGCCAAGCCGTCAGGAAGGCTGATGTGGCGCGTTCCCTGTGTGCGACCAACAACCAGGGTGTCGTCGCTTAGTGCGTACGCGCGATCATCCAGCAGTACGTGCGATGGCGCTGGTCCGCTTGCGCGCCGCTGCCCGAGGATTTCTCGTGTGACGTCGTCCAGGGCGGACGATTGCAGTTGCGAGGTCGGGATCGGCAACCGACGTAGCAGGCGAACGGAATCTCCTTCGCTCGGCGGCTCAGGCAAACTGAGCAGCGAAGTTGCGGCGGCGGCAAAACCGTCCGGGATGCTGACCAACTCACACCCAATGAATTGCTCCAACTGCTCTCGTAACCCGGGAAGCTCTGCAACCCTGGCTGGGACAACGATCGCAACAGGCACGCCTGCAGGACGAAGCTGATGGGGAAGCGCGAGCAGGGCTCGATAGATCGGGTCTGCGGCTTGGGCAAATTGATCGCGCGTCAGCGCAACCTCGAAGCATTCCTTACCCTTCGTCACTGATGCAGTGGTACTCCCCGTGGCCGCAGCTTCTCGTGCAAGAGAGGGCACTGCGTCGAATAGTTGCTGTTCAGTTGCCGCGTCATGAAGCGGATCGAAGCGTGAACGCTTCACCATCGTCTTGCTGATCATTTCGAGCCACGCCTGGTACAACTCGAGAATGCCGCCACGCTCAGCAATCAGGGCCCGTCTGCGACGAATCTGCGCCGCCGCTTCACAGTCCACTGCGGTTGCTGCCGCGTGGTGGAGACCCAACTCCAGGACAATGGCGTTCTGCTCCAACCGTAAACCTGCCACTGAGGCAACGGCGGAGTCTATGAATCCGTCAACCGGAAGCGTCAGGCGGCGTGCAATTCCCAACATCGCCTCGAGACCGGCCACTTCTGCTCGCGCCGGCACTGCGACCCATACGCGTTCGCCCGGCATGTTTGGCTGCTCGGAGAGTCGTGTTTTCAACTCGGAAGTGACGAGTGCTTCAGTCCGCGTTGATTGATTACGCTGAGTGAGTGTTGCACTGAGATGTCGGGATGACGTGGCCGTGGGACGCGATCGAAGCTCACGCCAGGCGTTGGCGCCGGCTGGAGAATCGGCGGAGCCATCAACCACAGTACTTGGGGCGCTGGACAGCACGGTCCCGTCGCGCGCTATCGAGACAGCGCGATCGTCCAGCTCTAGGGCGAATACGGTCATCAGCTAGATATCGGTTGGAAAGCTGACGTTGTTGTCCGCGGACTGCTTCGGGTCCGGTGCTGTGGTCGGATCGTCGGTGATGGTTGCCGACTCTTCGGGTGCCGAGGGCGGCGGCTGCACACGCTCAGCCGACGGCGGCGGCGCGGTGCGCTCTGCGGCTCGTAGCGTAAACAACGCAGCCCCGAGAAGCAGCACGGTACCGAGCACCGTTAACCAGATCGTTCGTTTATTCAGCATAACGCACCACCCGGAAACCTATTGTCGTACTGACGCCGTCGGCACCATCGCGCCACGCGAGCCTCAAGTCGGTCACGGTTGCGGACTTCCAATTCGCACCCCGGATGACGTGGCGTGTTCCATCCGTCGGTCCCAATGGATCAGTCACCGGCGCAGAGTCCACAAACGACAGGTAATAGTCGTCAATCCATTCGGAGACGTTACCAGACATGTCATGCAATCCAAGCGGCGTCGCCTTGAATTTCCCCACCGGAGCGACCACAGGGTATTCGTCGCGATAGCCAGGCAATGACGCCGGGAGCGAGTTTCCCGTTTCTGCTCCCGCAAGATTGCCGACCTCACCTGTCACAGGCAGTGCATCACCCCAGGCGAAACGTCGGAACTGTCCAGGAGCAGCGTATCGCGCCGCGTACTCCCATTCCGCTTCCGTCGGGAGACGGTAGCCGATGGTGACGGGACGCCTTAGAACAAACGTGTCGTCCTTCTTCTCATATGCGGCGGGGAGGTTGTCGCGCTCGGAAAGCCAATTCGCGTATTCCGCGGCATCATTCCAAGTGACGTTCGTGACGGGCTGTTCATCGAGATCGAATGAATGCCGGTCAATGAACCCGGACACGTGATCAGGATGAAACCGGCGAAACTGCTCGTTGGTGACCTCAGTGACACCGAAATAGACCGGGCGTTTGAGCGTGACGCGACGCAGTCCTTCGTTGGGACGGCGCCCCTGCTCACGTCGCTCACTGCCCATCGTGAAGGTGCCTGAGGGAACCAGTCGCAACATATACCCTGTTTGCGTGTAAATCGTGGACGCCGTCTGAGATAGAGCGAGGCTACGGTCTTCTGACACCAGGCGGTACTGAATCGTTCGATCGAGGCCCTTGGCGGGCGTCACCGTTCCGGTGTAGGAGATCCAGCCTTCCTTGCGGACTTCGATGTGGTGTTCGGTTGCGGACAAGTCCAATGACTGCGGCGTGCGGCCCCTGTCCACTCCATCAATGAATAGCTGGGCGCCGTCCGGTTCGCCTTGGATGGTCACCCGCGCACCAATCGATTCGAGCTTTGCTTCCACGCCGATCTTCGTTCCAGCGTCGGCAAACACCTGCCGAGTCCAGGTTGCATATCCCGAATAGTTGACGACGAGCTCGTGTTGGATACCCGCGGGGAGATCAACCACAAGGGGTGTCGCCCCTCGATGGATTCCGCCAATGGTCACTTCGGCGCCCGACGGTGTAGAGCGTAGGGTCAGATGCGCATCCGGTTGACCGAGAGTAATCGGACCCACATTCAGCGCTTCGCCCGCCCTGAGCACAACGCTGCTTTCCCAGGCCTTCAGGTTGGGCGCCGAGATCCGTATCTGCCTCACACCAGAGGGTGCGTCCACCACCTTGGGCGCCTCGCCACTATCAACTCCATCAACAACGATATGCGCACCTGTTGGAATTGTGGAGATCTGCAGAGTGCCCCAGGAAGGCTGCAGAACGGCCTTGAGATCCTGGCGAACACCCGCCCCTTCTATTGAGACGGATGCGATGTAGTCGACATGATGCGGAGCGCGGAGTGTGACGGTATGGCCGCCCGGTGAAATTGTAATCAATCCCGGGGCGCGACCTGCCTCTACACCATCGACACTGACCGTAGCCGCAATATTGGCGGTGTCGATTTGCAAGGTACCGGGCAGCTTCGCCAATCTCAGGCGTGCCGTTGCCGGACCGCGGCTGCTCACGGTTATATTCGTCTGCGCGGGGATGTAGCCTTTGCGTTCGGCACGGATCAAATGGTTTCCTGGAAGCAGCAGCAGGTGTTGGCGTGCGTGTATTGAAAACAGCGTGCCGGGCACGCTGACTCGCGCGTCGCTGGGGTCTAAATCCAGGGCAACTGCGGTGATCTGCGAAATGAAGCCGATCAGTACCAGTGCGGCAGCTACCGCCGCGGACGTCACGAGCCAAAATCTGCGTGTTGGCGGTAGGCGTGGGCCGGCCTTTGCCGCGGCTCGCGCTCGGGCTGCGTCGGCACGTCCACGAGCCGCATCGGCGCCCGCGTCGGCCGCCGCCGATGCGTGTTCAGCGCCCGACGCCGCGCGTGGCGCCTGAATCAACAGCTCATCGTCGCCGTCTACGTCACCGTGCGCCATCGACGACACAACGCGAGCCGGCGAAATCGTGACGTTACCTACGAGGTGACAGACCTCAAGGCGCAGCAAGGTGCGAGAGACGTCGGTGACAACAACCTGGGCATCACCGACGGCGAACACGTCGTGGTGGCGCAGGTCACGAGGAGCAGCGAGCAGACGCCCATTGAAGCGGACTCTGGAATCGTTGACAGGGCTCGCGATCCACACACCCTTGTGCCGATCGATCTGCACGGCAGCCGCGGGACCCACCCCAGGGACAACGATGTCGGCACCCTCGCCACCAATTGTGGGAGTTTCGCCGAATGTGCGATCTCCAAGAGGCTCACGAACACGTACCTGCGCGTACGTGTTCGCACTAGTCAGCGCCGCATCGGTCATTCTTTTGCCAGCGGACGGAGGGTAGGGAGCCTGTCTGACTAATGATCGCCGTCGCGAGGTCGACCCCCAGCGAGCAGATTTTTGCGATCGTTTCGCGCGCATGGCCAGACCATGTAAGCGAAACGATCGCAAAAATATGCCGCTGCGGGTCGGCCGCAGCAGGCGCATCATTAGTCAGACAGGCTCCTTAGGTCAGGCCCTGTTCAGGTCAAATAGGTTCCGAGCACGTCACTCTAATTGTCTGGGTGTCCTGGCCCGGCGCCACTGTGATCTCTCGCCTGACGTCACGAAATCCACTGCGCGTGCCGACTACCGTGTACTTGCCGGGGCGCAGCTCGATATCGCGGCGAGCAAAGGCGCCGAATGAGCCAATGCTGGAGATATTGACCTGGGTGGAGTTATCTGACAACAGCGACAGCCGGACCGGTTTGTCGAAACCGGGAATCAGTATTTCCAGGCGGGCAATCTGGGAGCGGATGACCGGACCCAGTGGGCTCTGCGCCCGCGCAGTTTCCAGCAATGCGCGTGCATCATCTCTTACGCCCGGTGAGGAAAGTCTGTCGGGACGATCGAGCAGTTGCTGCAGTCGAATAGAGAGGTCAGCGCGCGAAGTCGTCCGGGCCTTGCCTTCCTGGGCGAACGCAAGTGAGGAGTCGGCGCCTAGCACGTCTTCGTATGCTCGCTGTGCCTCTTCCCAACGCTCTTGCGCCTCTAGTCCGGCAGCACGTTGGCGCATGGAAGCAAATCCGCGTGCAGTCAATGCCGCTCCCACGCGCTTCAATCCCTCCGACGCCTCCGCTCCGTTCGGCTTCAGTGCGCGTGCCTTGACGAACGCGTCATGGGCTTCGTCCAGGCGACCGGCCCCCAGCGCGGCGAAACCGGAACCAACGGCTTTCGCATAGTTGTCGTCACCAAACGCGGCGTTCGCGCGCGCCTGGCCCGATTTGGCCGTGGCGTTGGTCGGGTCCAGGAACAAAGCCTGACTGTAGTCTTGGGCCGCTCGCGCATAGTCGTGCGCACCCTCGGCATTTTGCGCATCGGCAAGAAGCGGCAATACCGCGTTCAGGTTTTGAGCGCGGCGCTGCCCATCGGTGGCACGCCGGTCCGCAGGATTGATCCGTCGCGCCAGTTCGAATGCTTGGCCAGCGACTTCCTGCTGACCGGTACCCAATGCCGTCTCGCCTGCGGCGACCTGTGCTGAGAGCGCTTGTGGAGCTTTGCTCTCCACAACATCCAACAGCTTCAACGCCGCGGACAAGCGGTCCTGCGCCAGGCGGGGGTTACCAGCGTCCCGCGCACCTACAGACTCCGCCGCGCGAGTTTTCGCTGCAGCGAACTGGGGGCCGCCCCAGACGCCAGCGCCTCGGGCTTCAAGCGCTGCCAGTCGGTTGTCAAAGGTCTGCCGCATTCCGCGTAGGCGCTGCTCGTCGCCGCCGGTGGACGCCGCACCGGACGCCGCTCGGTTTGGCACTGGGCTCGTTGCGGCAGGGTTTGCCTGCATCGCGCTTGCGACTGCTACGGTGGTTGGCGACACGGCCGCTGGCGACGCGGCGGTAGGCGATGCGGCGGTTCCCCGGCCAGACGCATCGGACGCCGAAGCTGTTGATAGGGGCGCGGTTGTCGACTGCGTTGTCCCGTGCGCTATCGACTGGGTTGTCGCCTGCGATGTTGGTGAGTTGGCAATGATCGCTGCTTGCAGTGGTTGAACCACTGCGGCCACTTCTGGTGGCAAAGTTTGCGTGTCGAATCTCGGTAGCCAGAAGTAGATGGCCGCGGCCGCTCCTACGATCAGGCCCATCACCACCCACGGCCAGCGGCGGGCCGGGATCGGTTGCAACCGTGACACCTTTGGCAAGCCATCCAACGGGATCTCGCCCCAGGTGGCACGCATTGGGCCGCCGTGCATTGAGTCCGACTCTGCGAATACTCCCGGTGCCCCGAAGGGTGACTGAGCCGCGGTTGAACGCACGGTTGTTGGTTGCGTGGCGGTGCGAGTAGCGCCATGCGTCGCTGCTGCGGAGTGGCGAGCAGTGCCGCGCTCCGCGGTTGCGGTGTAGCTACCGGTGTTTGGTTCCGTCGGCTTGGCGTGGCCCACCGTGGATTGCTGCGCTAACCCCGCGCTTCCCGAAGGTCCGTGCGCCGGCCCGGTTGTGTGCGATGGCGCGGCCGAGTGCGATGGCGCTCCTGCCTGCCCCGCCGCGCCCGCGCGTCCTGATGTGCCTGTGTTCGCCGGTTCAGCCGCGTGCGTTGATGCGGGTGGATGCGACGGCGCGGCTGGGCGCGCCTGTGTGGCCGTGTATTCCGGGGCGGCGTGCGACGTCGTTGGTGACGTCGAAGCCCAATGTGTCGTTGTTGGGTGGGGAACGTTGGGGGGTTGGGCCGCCTCCGAACGGACGGACGCGGATGTCTCGACGGATCCCGAAACCGCATGCAAGCCAGGCTTTTTGGCCGCCGCCCGCGCCGCAGCCACAATCGCAGCAGCCTCGGCAGGAGTCAGCGGCACACGTTGCGTCGGCTTGGGCTGCCCTGCAGATTCCGCTGCCGCGCGATCCAGCGCCGCGTCAATACGCGCCAGCGCTTCAGCACCAGATCGCGGTGTATTTCGTGAAGCAGCGGCTGACTGTGTATTTGGAGCGTTGGCGTCATTGGCGCGCGCCTCGCCGTTCGCGGCGTTGCGGTTCGGCGCACCAACATCATGCTGCGTCGGCGGCCCTTCAAAATCCTCTCTACGCCTTCCGCGTCGATCCGGGCTCGAACGCCTGTCCTGCGCGTTGGGCGACCACGCGAAAGACCTCGCTGGGACATCCGCCGAGTTGGTCGCGGACACGGGCGTCGCTGCCCCAGGCAATGGAGACGGAGTTGGAGTTACGGCTGCCGAACGCGTAACCGTCTCGAAATCGAATGTCAGCGTGTCATTCAGTGCCGCATCCAACTCGTCGATGACCTGACGCATCGTCCGCGGACGCTGTTTGGGATCCTTCGCCAACATATGCGTGACCAGCGTCCCAAGAAGCGGCGGTATCTGCCGTGTTGGAACGAGAGCCGGCACACGTTCTTCAATCGCCCGCTTCTTGTCGAAGTGCGGGTAGTACGGCGGATAACCGGACAACAACTCGTACGCTAGCGCGCCGAGCCCATAAATGTCGTCGGCCTGTGTCGGCGGCTCACCACGCAACTGTGCAGGGCTGGCAGTAAACGGTGAGAACCCATGCCTGTTGGTATCCCGGCTTGCGGGAGTTGCAGCACCAGACGCTTGAGCATCGACCGACGTCATGGCCGTTTCGGCAACACCGAAGTCGGCCAGTCGAGCGCGACCTCGCGCGTCAAACAACACGTTACCCGGCTTCAAGTCCCGGTGAATGACGCCGCGCTCGTGCGCGTGCTCCAGGGCCTGTGCAATTTCGAGCAGCACGGGAATGATCTCGAGGAAGCCGGCGCCCCGCAGGCGCCGAAGGTCTCCACCCGACGCAAGCTCCATTGGCAGAACAATGGCGTCGCCCGCACGCTCCGGAGCAAACACCTTGAGAATGGACGGGTGATCCAGGCGGCTCGCAATTGCGTATTCGTGCTCAAGCGCACCCCACGCCTCTTCCTGTCGTCCCGAAGCGGTATTAACGACCTTCAGGGCGACATCGACCCCGCGCGTACCATCGTGCGCGCGCCATACCTCGCCCTGCCCGCCCGCGCCCAGCTTGTCCAGGAGCGTGTAGCGCGCGTCGAGCTTCCTACCGTTTATTGTCGCAACAGCCTCAGTCATGCTTCAGTTTGGCTCCAAAGAGCCCATTTCGTTCAGTGTGCCGGATCCAGCGCGGCCGGTTGGACCTGCGGTAAGGGCGCATCGTCCGGCGGAGCGCTGCCTATGCCATTGTCTTCGAGATACATCTCGTGCAGCAATTTGCGCCATTCGCGGTATTGCTCCTCTGCGGTTCCGGTCAGCTTCAGCGTCCTCCCCTCCACATCGACAACCTGCGGGGCCACTTCGTTCTGAAACGAGTCCGAGAGCTCCTTCAACGCCTGAGCATGGGTCTTGGCGTCCGAATACTTCTTCAACCCCGACAGAATAGACGCCGCGCCTCCAATTGCGCCCGCCGTTCGCACGGCACCCTCGACGCGCCGGCAGTTGTAGTCGTACGGCCCGCACTGTTGTGGAACGAAAACGCTCGCCAGAATCGCCGCTGCACCCAGATAGGTCCTGGTTCGGGCTTGGTTCAGCGTGCGCTGCTCCTTCTCGATCTCCTCGAAGCTGGCACGTCGCCACTGCCCGTACGAGTCGCTCATCTGGTCCGCGAAATTCGCGTAGTACCCATTCACGGTATCTACAACGCCCGAGTCCCGTTCGCGTATACGGGATATCCGAATGCTGATCGGATCGTCGACGGCAGGCAGACGCGAAGCCCTCAGCAGCCCCTTCTGATCGTGCTCGAGGTAACCACCCATTGCCTGCGGCGCCAGATCCTTCGCGAATTCCAGCTGCGTGACGCGATGTACTTCGCGACGGGCCTGAGCATCGAGCGCTTCGCGCGCAGCTACCATATCGTTCGCAATCTCCGAGTAAACATTCTGAAACGGATCGCGCGCCTTCATGGCCGCATCCGTCTTGTATGAGCCCGTGTCGGCTCCGCTCTCGTAGCGCTTGTTGTTGAGCCATATCCGCCCGGTGGAATCCTTGACCGTAACCTGCAGAGCAAGCTTTGCTCCCGTGGATTCGACGATTCTGCCCGATACTAGAACATCAACGAACTGCATGTTCTCCGGGACCACACGCACCGCGCCCCATTGAGCCGAATTCTCCAGGGTCCCGCGTAACACCGTTGCAACATAACGTGACTCCGCGTGGCGTATGTCCGGATAAATCCGCTTCTTGTTCAGCGCCTGTTCATCTTTCGCGATCTCCGCGGGGATGCCGGGATCAAACGCATGCACGGCCACGTCCAGCAACTCATCTTCGGGAATTTCGTGGTTGGCCTGGGTCGCATTGATCTTCGGCAGCGGTTTGGTTTCGTGGACCACGCAACCCGCCACCAGGGCGGTGAGCACCACGCAGCAAAACGCCGCTCGGATCGTGCCTCCCATTTTAGTCACTTGTAACTCCAGTGACCTCACCTGCCCTGATTGTTTTTCTTGTATTCGACATATTCCTTCCAGAGCTTGTCCTTCAGTTCCGGATCGGTTTCCTGCTCAGCCGCTTTTCTCAGGCGGCGCGCAACGATGTCGTCATCGTTGCCGTCGGGAATTTCGTTTGCAACTGCACCGTTGCCTGCGGCGTTTCCGTTGGCACCACCAGCAGCCTTGTCAGACTTCAGATCGCCCGCGCGCGCAGAGCGCGATTCCCCGCGCCTGCTGTTGGGCTCGCCATGAGAGCTGGCGGGCTTGTCCGAATCTTCCGTCGCTGCGCTGCACGCAGCCTCCGTGTGCTGTTCGGCACCGGGAGACTCGGCCGTGCCGTCGGTTGCAGCAACGGTGGCCACCGTTGCCTGCCGCGCATCGCGCTCCTGCGCAATTCGCTGCTGCTCACTGCGTAGCTTGGCGTCAAACGATCCGAGCGAGTCGTTCAACTGCTTGTCGATTGCGTCGCGGCGTTCATCGGATGTTTGGGCGGTGCGGGCGACCGGTGTAACCGGGAGCGTGGACCCAGCAGGCGCGGCCGACTGTGCAACCGGCGCCGCGGACCCAGCGGTCACCGCCGCGGACCCAGCGGTCACCGCCGCGGACCGGTCGGCCGAGGCACCGCCACCGCCTGCTTCTGCGGAGGCGGCCACGGTCTCCGACTTTGGCGACGCCGCCGTCGGCCCCGCACGCGCCGTGGCGCCTTGCGCCTGCGACACGGACTGCGCCGCACCTGACTCTGAAGGCGCCGCCGCCGCCGACTTGGCTTCAGCTTGCGGCGCCGGCTTGACCGCGCATCCGCTCCCCGCAGCCAAGCCCGCGGCCATGGCGACGGCCACAAAGCAGGGAAAAACGGCGCGGAGCGGCAAACGCATTACAAGAACTCATTTCCTGGCGGACTTGATCTGGGCGATGGCCGGCTGCATCGGGGCATCGTCGTCATCGCTACCGGTGAAGAACGTACGAAGCTGAGTGGCCATTCGATTGCACGCGGTTCCCTGCACCCGTGCAATAAAAGGCAGCGGGACGACCGCCCCTATGATCGCGGACGTGCCGGTCACATTGGTCCCCACGCTACCGGCCGCCTTCGCTTGTTTCAGGTCCCAGATGGTCGCCTCGTAATTGGATTCCTTTTCCCACCATCCGAATCCAATGCAGCCAGCGGCACCGGGAGCTGCCCCGCACGCGAGGCTGCCACCACCGTCGGTTTTCTGCGTTCCGCCGTCCAGCCACACGACATAACGCACGCCGGACGCGGCGACTCGCTCTGCAACACCTGGCCGCGTAAGCAGAGTGGCTACAGACTCCGGCCTGGACGGAGCCGTTCCCGGCTCAAACCAGGGAAACATTGCATCAGTGAATTGCTCGTCCGTGCGCGTCGCGATAGCTCCATCGCCATGGCCAGCCAATCCGCCGGCAACGCAGTGCATGAACTCATCCTCAGCGCTGGCACCCTCCACCTGAGGCTTCGCCAGTATCACGACGGCTTCGTCCTTTTGAATCTTCGTGTGCAGGGCGCGTGACTCTTCCACGCGGGATTGCATGCATCCTGACAGGAGGGCGAGGAGCGCGAAGGCGGACGCGCATTGAGACCCTGAGCTTAGGCCGTTCATGGCTATTCCCCGTTCGACAATACCGGCAGACCCTCCGACTTTCCCCGGTCGGTTCCACGGTCCACCTGTAGACGAGTATGCCACCGCTTCAGTGTTTTTATGACCGCACGTGGTAAACCAACGCTCCCAACGACGTTGGCCACGACGCCGGGGCACGCACGCCGCGCCCATCAACCGCACCCCCGTGCCAGTCTTGGTCAGAACCCCAGGTTCATTTGCGCGCCCGCCAATCCAGGCGCGCGAAAGAGCGTGGAATTGAGCCGATGGCGCTCAATGGCGGCGAATCCCAGCCGCCGGTGCGCCACGTGGAACCGATTCCGAATGAGCTGCGCAACCGGCCCCGTGCCGCGCATCCGCGACCCGAAGTTCGGATCATTATCCCGACCACCCCGCACGTCCTGGACCAGGGACATAACGTGAGATGCCCGTTGCGGATGGTGCTCGGCCAGCCACTCCCGAAACAAATCCTTCACCTCGTAGGGAAGCCGAAGCATCACGTAGCCCGCCCAGCGCGCGCCCATTTCGGCTGCGGCCTCCAGGATCCGCTCCATTTCGTGGTCGGTGAGCGCCGGAATGATGGGAGCGACCAGGATTCCAACCGGCACGCCCGCCTGCGCCAGTTGCTTGACCGCTCGAAGCCTCGCCTGCGGCGAAGCGGCGCGCGGCTCGAGCGTGCGCTTGGTTTCCGGATCGAGTGAAGTGATGCTGACCGTGACCCCTACGAGATTGTCGCGAGCAAGGTCGGTCAGAATGTCGATGTCGCGAACCACCAGTGCGCCCTTCGTGACAATCGAAACAGGATGGCGGCATCGCGCAAGCACCTCGAGCACAGACCGCGTAACCAACATGTGGCGCTCGTCAGGTTGATACGGATCGGTGTTAGACCCGAGCATGATGGGTTTGCACACATACGACGGACGCGCAAGCTCACTCTCCAGCACCTTCGCCGCATCAGCCTTGTAGAAAAGCTTCGTCTCGAAATCGAGGCCGGCCGAGAGGCCCATATACGCGTGGCTGGGACGCGCGTAGCAGTACACGCATCCATGGCTGCATCCGCGATACGGGTTGATCGAGTAGTCGAAACTAATGTCCGGTGAATCGTTCTTGGTGATCACGCCCTTGGCGTGATCAGGTGTCAGCGTCGTCTGCACGCTGTCGGGCTGATCCTCGACGTACCACCCATCGTGAAACGCTTCGATACCCGTCGACTCGAAGCGGCCCGCAGGATTAGAGAGTGCTCCCCGTCCCTTAAACACTTTGCCCATACTGTATAATTATACAGTTACGGCTTGAGGGTGGCAAACCGATCCATCCGACGCAACCCGGGAAAAATCTTGAGATAGACGCCGACCACCACAAGGGTTGCGACCCCACCGAGCACCGCCGCGCGAACCAGGCCGAACCAGTGAGCGGTCACGCCCGACTCGAACTCGCCCAGCTCGTTGGACGCGCCGATGAACATCGAGCTCACGGCACTGACACGCCCCCGAATGGCATCCGGAGTTTCGAGCTGCACCAGCAGATGCCTGATATAGACGCTGACCATGTCGCCGGCGCCAAGCAGAACGAGCGCGACGAGCGAAATCCAGAAAGACTGAGATAGTCCAAACACAATCGTGGCGGCACCGAACAATGCAACGCCTCCAAACATCCAGCGTCCAACGTGACGGTGAATGGGTGCAATACCAACAGCAAGCGCTGTCAAAGCGGCGCCAATGCCGGGCGCGGTGCGCAGAACACCCAGACCTGCCGGCCCGATGTGCAATATATCGCTGGCGAAGGCCGGCAGCAGCGCAGTGGCGCCGCCGAACAGAACTGCGAACAAGTCGAGAGATATCGCGCCCAGGACGGTCGGGCGATGCAAAACAAAACGCAATCCGTCCAGCAGGTCTGACTTGCCGTGCTCGTCGGTCGCTTGGACGGCGCGCACCGGTTTGATTGTCGACACGAGCGCAACGACGACGGCGACCAGGCAGAAACCAACACTGTAGACGACCGACGGACCCAACAAGTAGAGCACCCCACCCAGTGACGGACCGGTGATGGTGGCGATCTCGAGCGTCACGGAATTGAACGCGACCGCCTTGGGAAACGCCTCCGGGGGCACGAGATTGGGTGTCATCGCCTGCGAGGTCGGCATCGAGAACGCACGCGCGGCGCCGAACAAGCTCATGGCCACGAAAACGGGCCAGATATGCGTCGCGCCTGCCAAGGTGAACCACAGCAGCACGCCCGAGCACAATCCCTGCAGTCCGTAGGCACCCACCAGCACCAACCGCCGGTCCGCGTGGTCCGCGACGTAACCCGCGGGGAGTACGAGCAGCACGAACGGTAAAAATTGCGCCAGACCCACAAAGCCCAGGTCGAGCGGATTGCGCGTGAGCTGGTATACCTGCCAGCCGACAGCGACGCTCAACATCTCCCAGGCAAGGGAAGTGCAAAAACGGGCCCCTGCGTAGACCGTGAAATCACGGTAACGCAGAACTGAAAACGCAGCGGTCATGGAGAGCGCCAGCTTAACAGCCGGGGCGCTACTGTAGCGAGCGCAAAAACTCCGTGAGCGCGGTGGGCTCCACCGGCTTTACGAGATAGTCGTCGAAGCCGGCCGCGGCGGCACGATCACGGTCCGACTGTTGTCCATATCCGCTGAGCGCCACGATGCGCAGCTGTCCCACCGGAGTGCGCGATCGCAACCGCTGCGCAACTTCGAAACCGTCCATTACCGGAAGCCCGATATCGAGCAGCACGACGTCAGGCTTGAACGATCTCACGGTCTCGAGTGCCGCGAGCGCGCCATGCACGCTGTGCGCTTTGAATCCGTCAATGTTCAACAACAACGCAATGCTGTCTGCCGCATCCACATTGTCATCTACGACCAGAACCTTGAGCGCCTTCTCACCCGAAGGCATTGCGCGCGCTGGATCCGCGCCTGCATCAGACGACCCCGCAGCCTGCGCAACCATCCCCGCAGCAGCGGTATAAATCCCATTCGCAGGTAATCGGACCGTAAATTCCGCACCGTGGCCCGATGCCGAGTTGGCTGCCTCCACCGTGCCGCCGTGCATTTCAACGAGCAGCTTGACCAACGTGAGCCCAATACCCAGACCACCCTGAGAGCGATCGAGCGTACGCTCCGCCTGCGTAAACAATTCAAACACGTGCGGCAGCAGGCTAGGGGCTATGCCGGGTCCGGAATCACGCACTCGAATGGTCACTTCGCGCGCATCTGCCCAAACCTCCAACCAGATATCGCCACCCTCATCGGTATACTTGGCTGCGTTGTTCAACAGATTCGAGACCGTCTGCGCGAGTCGCGTCAGGTCGCCCTCGATCGCAATAGGTCGGGCCGGCAAATCCACATGCAACTGATGTCGCCGCGCACGAATGAGTGGCTGACTAGTATCCACGGCGTGTTGTATCAGCTCCGCAACCTCCACCCGGGATTTCTTCAGAGCTATCTTTCCACGCACCATCCGCGAGACATCCAGCAGGTCGTCGACCAAACGGACCAGATGCTGCGTCTGCCGCTCAATGACCTTACGCGCCCACTCGAGCTCAGGCTGTCCGTTCGAATGCGCACGTAGTATCTGCGCAGCGTTGCGGATGGGAGCCAGTGGATTGCGCAGCTCGTGCGCGAGCATCGCGAGAAATTCGTCCTTGCGTTGATTGACCTCCCTCAGCTCTTCTTCGGTCTTGCGCCTCTCCGTCACGTCGAGGCTGATACCCACGATCAGCGTCGGAACGCCTTCATCGGCAATACCAGCACGGCAATGTATCCAGCGCCGTCCACGTGTTGGATGACGATAGCGGTACTCCGCTTCTGCTGTCCCCCAGCGTTTGCACTGGGTGACGAGATCGTGCATGGCGTGCCGATCGCGTGGATCGATGAGGCTCAGCCACAATTGATACAAACTGGCCGGCGCGCTTTCGGTCAGTCCAAACAGCTCGTAGCTTTCGGCCGAAAAATGCACCGAGCCGTCATCCGGATCCAGCTCCCAGGCGCCGATCTGCGCCACGGCCTGGGCGAGCCTCAGGCGCTGCTCGCTGACCGCCAGCGCGTGATCGGACCGCGCTTTCTCCAACGCCGGCCACACAATCTCACCGACTCGCCGCGTCAACTCAACTTCGGGATTGGTCCAGGTGCGCGGTGCTTCCTCCACGACCGATAGCGATGCAACCAGTGAGCCTGCGTGCAGCAGCGGCGCGGACAGAATCGCGCCAACGCCGTCGAGTCCGTACCAGCGGTTGTACAGCGCGGCCGTTGGATCCTGCTTGGGCAGCTCATGCACAATGGTGATAAGGCCCTCTCGCGCCTGGTGACCGAGGCTCTCGAACGGCCCCAATGGGAGATTCACCACCTGGAGATTGGCGCTGTCCGCACGACCCTGGCGCAGCATGACGGCTTGGCCGTGGGTGTAATCGAATTCGGTGAGGGTGACTTGCGCCGCGCCCAGGTGCTGCCGCAGGCGAAGCATGGCCGTTGAGACGAGCTCATGCGGATTCTCCATGCGCGCGAAGTCCGTCGACAGCTCCAGCAGGAAGGCGCTCAGCTCGTTACCTTCCTTGACGCTATGCACATTGGTCGAGGTTCCCATCCACTTGACGA